>Ga0182030_10008779_pt1 | contig 20839 bp, 20 predicted proteins | sample 812S3MmetaG_FD_121299 | JGI IMG/M metagenome (GOLD analysis project Ga0182030, IMG submission 121299) | Permafrost microbial communities from Stordalen Mire, Sweden - 812S3M metaG (Illumina Assembly) | ecosystem: Environmental > Terrestrial > Soil > Wetlands > Permafrost | place: Sweden...
GCGTTGGTATACCAACGTTCTCGTCGCCATGGAGGAGGAGCCCATCTCTTGTCCGTTCTGCGGCTATATAACAGATAGCGAATATCAGATCATGGTAAGTTAAATCAAAGGCTACTGATATGTCCCAAAACTTACATTTCATAAAGCTGCATATGGAAACCGTGCATCCAGAAGGAGGAGAATCACCATTTGTAGTCAGAGATGATGCCAGCATTGCGGCGGTTCTTTCCTTGGGTGAAGATGATGTCCAATATGCTTGCTGTCCCGTCGATGGCTGTGGAGAAGCAATTCTTCTTACCGAGCTCGATAGCCATATTGAGATGCACGGCGTGGAAGAGGCGGAGGAAGATCAAGAAGAAGATGCGGACCAAGAATCTGGCCCGGACCTCAAGAAGCCCAGGTTAGAGGAGCATGTTAGAGCTTCGTTTGATACCAAACTATCTCATGCTCTGCGAAATCTGGATGATGGCGAAAAGTCGTCTTCTGAAAGCCCTCCGTCTGATCGACAAACAAGTGCAAAAGCTGCCTGGAAAAATCTCCTTAAAATGCCCGAGACTCCTCCAAAGGCCAAGACGTCGTCTTCATCAAACACCAAGGCCCCTCGATCACGTTTAGGAGTAAGTCTCTCTTCCTGGCGGTTCGTGAAGCACGTGATTCCAACATTCTTGCAGAAATCAGAGCTTGGTCCTCACGCAAACGAAAGGCAAATGCCGTCATGGCTTGTCAAAGTCCTCGAATCAGATGGTGAGGTCAAGTCTATAAACAGAATGGGAGAGGATGGAAGATTGAAGAGAGTCAAAGTCTGCGCCAATCAAGCTGCGGGTATTCTTCCAGTTCTCAAACAGCTCTTAAACCAGGATCCTTATACGGAGTACGCTTATCTATGTCACCCTGCTGTCAAGCACGTCTCGAAACTCAGGAGAGAAGGTAATGTACACTTTTAATAGCAATCAATATTCCCTACTAATTCTAATAGGCGGTTTCTGCGGATACCGAAACATTCAAATGCTTTGTTCTCACATAATAGATGTCGAGTCTCAGGGGTATCAGCATTTCAACGGGAAGATTCCAACCATTTTCAAGATTCAGGATTACATTGAAAATGCCTGGGATCTTGGCATCAATGTCCAGGGTCGTGCGGAGACTGGTGGTATCCGGGGGACGAGAAAGTATATTGGAACTCCAGATGTAAGCCGCCTATGCTATCTTGGTCCCACTCAAGGTCTAAAAACCCCCTACAGGCACAAGCAATGTTTTGCAGTCTCGACATTTCGTGAGTAAAAGAATCACTTCTTCCTACCTAGTAAAGCTGATCTCATGTAGCTGCGACGCTCAAGGGCTAAGGACCAAACGAAATGGACCTTCAGCTGACCAGATGCTCTTTGAAGCTGTGGAAAGCTATTTCGTGGAGGGCGTAACGGACTTTGACTCCAAAGTTCGATTGACGTCTCTCCCACCCATTTACTTCCAACATCCTGGTATATTTTCCATCTTTACTCATCGTTTCCAGCTAAACGTAACCAGGACACTCTATGACGATAGTTGGCTTCGAGAAAAAACAAGATGGTTCAAAGAACCTCATTGTATTTGACCCTATGTTCCACGATGCTATGCACGTTATGAGACTTGTGGATCAGGAGTTTAAGCATAAAGCACCGGCGGACCTCCTGAGGGCGTACCGAAGAGGTCTGAAGTATTTGAGAAAGTATAACGAATTCGAGCTTTTGAAGTAAGCGCCTCTTCCTCTTCCTTTTCTTTAACAATTTATATCGTCCTTGCTAATTTCTGGAAGATTGAAGCCCCCTTTATCTCAAAGCGGGAACGTTATTCGAGGAACCTGGTATTACGAACCCTCCGAATGAAAGATACATTGTAGATTCTAGCGAGCATCTTTTGGCGTCTGGTTAGGTAGGCATAACGGTTTTTTATTTTATTTTAGCATTAGCGGGCTGAGCTAGGCGTAGCATCAACCTAGGACAATGAACATTGCAAGAAAATTAAACTATGGGAATTTATTCTTCATTCTTGGTATTAATACTTCACGAGTTTTCCTATCGATGATTGTAAGCATCAACGACAGTGAGCACTATAGGAACATAAATTATGAGAAGGAAATTATTTTATTGTTGATACAAGGGCTAGACAATGAGCCTTCCTTCACCAAGGATAATGAGCATTGTAAAGAAATGAATTATGAAGAGGATTTTTCATTATCTGTATTAGGACTTCACAATGAGCCTTCCTATCGAGGCAAATAAGATACAATTCCTTGATATCCCCTGAAGCCGTGCGCCATAATGTCCGCGCTGCAACGCCTTCGTAGATGCCCTAGAACGCCATGCAAACTATATTGTAGCCAAGCCATGCATGAAATTAAAATCCTGTATTGATTGAACCCATTGGTAAGAGCATTTGACATTATTCAAGGCAAACTTGTTTCGGGCGAGATTTGGTCAAACCTTGAGCAATGCCACATGTTCTTCTCCGTACCACGAAAAGCAAACCATCGGTTTCATCTTCGATAAATATCGCGATCTCTGTCCCGGTCTCTCTCTAAAGGCTCTCGCTCCCTAACCCTCTCTCGATCACGATCACGCCCAGGACTACGACTCCGACTGCGAGTTCGTCCATTACGACTCCGTTCATCATAATCTAGCCGATCTCTATCTCGATCCCTATCTCCATGTCGGCGATCATCCCGGTCATCTCGTCTTCTTGGCCGGTCCTCTCTTGGAGGTCTGCCTGAGTCTGGACCATAGCTTGGTATATAGGTGTCAACATTAGGTCCGCCGCCTCTACTCCTGGGTAAAGGACGTTCGATATCTCGCGAGCGGGATCGATATCCTTCGCGGCCATCAGATCTCTCACCGTCATAAGGAAGGTGACCTGCAACGACTGGGGGCGGTCTTGGAGGGAGTCTCGTATCTGGGCGCTCATCCCTTCGCCATGCAGGCCGACGCCCTTCAGGGGGGGGTGGAGGTGGTACGCCATTTCGGTAATCGTTGTGAGAATGATATCGGTTTCCATTCTGATGAGGACGATACCCCCCATAATTCTCGCCGTTACCAAATCCTGGATTTCCATTCCCGCCTGGTTCTCCTCCCCAGCCGCCCTGGCCGCCATTGGGACCCATGCCAACTGTTCCACCCTTTGGAGCGGGAGGAGGTGCGGCTTTCTGACCTCTGAACTTTCGGCGATCCAACTCGTGAGACTCTTCAAATGTTGGTAAGTCACCTGCAATAGCAGGAAGGGGATGATTCCGAAAATAAGGGTGTTGTAAAGCGTCGATGGCATTAATTCGTTTTCGCCAATCGAGCTTGAGTAGTTCACCAAGGAGCGAGATTGCTCCAGAGCCATACCTGGAAGTAAGTTAGTACTAGATTCAAGGGGAATGATCAAGAACATACTCCCTAAATCTCTGTGATAGGCTTGACGGCCGTGAGGGAAAGTTCACGGCTTCTGCGCCTGGCAATGACTTCCATCCCGGCATAGTTTCCTCCGTGGGTGTGCCAACTAGATCAAAAATAATCTTGAGTTGATGGCCATCACTTTCTCCTGCAAGTATGGGTTTTCCGACAAGCATTTCTCCAAAGACGCAACTGCAATAGAGTCAGTATATATCATATGCAAAGCAGGAGAATAGGGAACAAACCCAACACCCCATAAATCTATAGCTGTAGTATATTTCCTCAAACTCAATAGAAGCTCAGGAGGCCGATACCAGCGGGTAACCACGAGAGTAGTATAATCTCTGCGAGCTTCTCCGCCTCCATGACCTGCTACTGGAACTGGCTCATCGTAATGACGAGCTAGACCAAAATCCGCGATTTGCAGAACCCCTTTATTATTGATCAGAAGATTTGCAGCCTTCATGTCTCGATGTAGTATCCGGTTCTCGTGTAGATACCGCAGGCCCTCCAACAGCTGCAGCATATAACATTTGATTTGTGGCTCAGTGAATTTGACACTGGGGTTCTCGAGAAGACCGGAAAGATCATGGTCCATATAGGGGGTAACCATGTACATAATGGCGCGTTTCCTCTTGTCCGTACTTTTCTGAAGATGATGCTCCACAGCCATCTCTTCCAACTTAAGGATATTTGGATGCGAAAGAAGCTTGAGAAGCTTAATCTCTCGCAGCGCAGTGATTGGGAAACCATCTTTCTCGTTGTGCATCAAGATCTTCTTCAAGGCCACGATAGCTCCGGTCTTCTTCGACTTCGCTCGATGAACTTCACCAAATGTACCTTCGCCCAACTTGCCTAGCACTTCATAATCCGTGATCCTCGAGCAGCCTTTAAAGCTGTTTTGCGGTCGTGCATGTTGACGAGGAGAGATTCCATTCGTATGCGGACTCATTGGGTGTGACGGCGTCGCCATTGCATGAGATAACGAGATGGTCTCGTATCAAAACTTCCCACAGAGCGCACAGATATCGAAAAGCATAAAGTTGATGGACGAAAGGTGACAATGTGCTGGAACTTTTTGCAAGGGCAAGTCGATAACAAAGAACGAGAGGAAAGAGGTCGAGAGGCTTGGGAGCATTAGCACAACAAGAGCTGGAATTTAAAAGACCTCTTGTACATTGTTGTACTCGACGACAAGGTCATTCAACAATGTTGTGAATGAAAGTAGCTCTCACTCTCCTATTGAGAAGCACTGCACAATAGGTGCATTCGCGTTATCAGCTACTAGTCTACCAGGAGCAATCCTGCGCTAATGTCGGAGGTGGGCTTATGTATCTCCGACCTGAATAGCATCTGGCCTGGACTTGACCTGACCTCATTTTCAAGACCTCAAGTAACTCCACCTTCTAAACACCAAAGCCCACGAGCCACCACTGAGAGTAATGCATGAATTTCTAGCTCGAACCTTGAACAAGTGTAACTAACTTCTTTCACAGCACAATGGCTGGCAAACATCCAATTCATATCCATCCCGTCCGTCCCCTCTACCGTTTTGCTGCGACAGGGCTCGGGGCGAGCATGTGGTTTTTCGTGAGTACTTGCTCAGTGTGTCTGGTGAGCTCTTGGAAGGCTAATAATTGTGTAGTTGATGTATCGCGCGAAGAAAGACGGTAAATCACCCACCTTGGTATGTGAGGGAGCTCATCTAATTTCAAATTTCATCGTAGGACCCGCGTTGTTAGGCTGGAAGCACCCTTGGGAACATTGAAACATGGTATGAGGTATCTTGGGCTGTTGTTAAGATGAAGGTTGGCTGGAAGAGACCCAGAGAATGTTAGGAAGTGCCCTCGAACCGATTTGCTATCACAAACAACCTTCGGCATTGGACTGGCAGACATGGGGCTTGTACATATCACGGTGGGGACAATGAAGACTTCCTTTGTGCCTAAAACTCTAAGGGCGAAATATAAGGAGCTAGACTATACTGGACCAGGCTTTTCAAACAAATAATGGGATACTCCCCAGGTATCTCCACCATCGTATGCAAACAATTCCGCACATGCCATATAGAAAATTTGCCATCTATAGAACCACATCGCTGCATCTTTCTCTCCATACGTTTCTTGTAAATGAGGCCATATCTCATTCTTACTAGCCACCATTTTTGAGAGCCAGTCCTGGAAGTGGTGAGTACAGAAACGTCCCCCTTGAAAGGGTTATTTACCTCACAAGTTTTGGAATATTGCTGCCCTGAAACCCACCATTGAGTTTCTAGCTTCAAGTCTCTCTGGAAAAACAATAACAGGTCCGCAGAAGGCATTGTGCCCCCAGAGAAAAAGTGTGTGCTCATCCATCCGTCCTCAAAATCGTAAGGGGAAGACTTATGAGCAAAGATATGAACAAAGAGCTTGCCTTTAGATTTCAATGCTCTTGAAACCTTAGCCATTAGAAGTTCATAATTCTTCATATGCTCAAAGAGCTGCAAATGTCAGTGATATTCAAGAATGAGCATCATGTGACGTACCTCGATGGAAACTACTCGATCAAAGCTCTCCTTCTCAAACTCATAATCAACTACATTACCGGTGATTACAGCAAGATTTTTCAGTCCCTTCTCCTCCGCTTTAGAGTCGATATACAATTTTTGAGTTTTTGAGTTGGAGAAAGCCGTGATTTTAGAATTTGGGAGTACTTCTGCGAAATAAAGCGCCGCCGATCCCCATCCACATCTTTATAATACATTAGCTCATCTTCAATTATACAACGAATGAATTCAACTCACCCCAGATCCAAGATACTCATGCCATCTTTCAACTGAGCCTTCTCCACATAAGTCTCCAACATGGCGATCTCAGCCTGCGCCAACGTCTCCCCTCCTTTTGGGTAAAGACAGCAAGAATACTTCATCCTAGGTCCCAAACAAGCAGCCAGAACACCAGTCCCGACTTCATAATGCTGTTCATTGGCAGCAGCGGTCTCAATAGCAATAGGACGAGTTCGCAACAGTGAGACATATTTCATTTTACGCTGGTACGCGTCAGCTAGGGAGGTAGACTTTATAATCTCGATGCGGTTTTGAAGTTGACGCCGGATTCCTATACGGATGATTGGGTTTGGGAGGTATCCTCCGTCGAGGATCCAGTCTTCATAGAGCGTTAGTGAGACATTGTGTTCTGGGGATAGACGTTAGAAGATTCTTACCGTAATTCATATCTCTGAATTTTTTTCTTGCGTTAGGTACTCTACCTAATAAAGATGCTTGAAAAGAAAACGGTAGTACTGTTAACAACAAAACTACTGAAGTAGTCTTAATCTTGGAGTCAAAGCGGAGGATCGTGTATCATCTAGACCGGGACCTTTCGTTAGCCGTAGCACAATCAAAATGCTCAAGTGCATCTACGTCATTGAGACCAGAATGATTATCATAAAGTTTCACTTCTTAATTTAATAATTATATATATTACATGTTGCCTCTACATGAGGATCATTGCAAAGAGCGCATCTCATCTAATACCAAGTCATAGGTCTCGCGCTTTTTGGGCGTTCCAGTGATCCAAGTCTGCAGAAAGCCTAGGTATTTTGCGAGTTCTGGGAACACATACTGCTCTGATGTCCAAGCCAAAAATATGTATCCAATACCCAAAGCTAGAATGAAGCCTCTGAAGTCCCAGCTCATCTCTGTCAGCTGCATAAAGTTGGCCAACCACTCAGAAGGGTCAAACAACATGTAAGTAGAAAAGAGACAAGCGACAACGATGGTGACAACGAAAGGTACTGTATCATGTTTAGAATTGCTCTGTCAATTTTGGAAACAGGAATACTTACAGTTGTGTGACATGGCTTGACGAAATGGAGGCCCAACACTGAGTACAATTCCCGAGAGAATATACTCATAGCAGGAGACCAGAAACAATGAAGTATTCACAGAGTTCTGGATACTGGATTTTTGACGGTCAAGCTCCGGAGGTATATACCTGCGCATGTGGTAAGCCAATAGTAGCGACCTGGATTGAGTAGGACTTACCAAGGTTGCCTTTGTACGGCTTGAAATGCAACAGCTTGAATGAATATGCAAATCGCAATTTGGCCTAGAAGTGGAGTTAAGACCTCCCGAGACACAAGACTTGCCGTTGGACTCTTTTTGCAAAGTACTGGATATGGCCCAGTCCATCCCACTAGAGGAAGTTAGCAATATATCATACTGAGCATGAAAGGTTGGTAATATACTAAAGATCGCGATTGGTAGGATCAGAATGAGGTCAATGAACAAGAACTGGGAAGACATTAGCAACAGAGACCGAGCACCTGAAAATCTCACGAACCTGGAAGTCTCCCAAATTCGAGGCGTAGGCGTATAAAAAGCTGACAGAAGTAAACTGAATAGCGGAGTACAAGCTCATGTATTTGAAACAACTGAAACTGGTCACTAGTGCCGCTCGGCCTTCCCTGTATCAGAGTTAGTAAAAAGGGTGACTTTTTAAGAGTTGATTAGCTTATCTTACCTGATGACCTCGGGAACGCAGGTTATGTCGAAAACGCGGCTAGTGAAAGGAGCAGCTACGGATGCTTCTGCCTCTGAAAGAGATATTCCAACATCCGCTGCCTTCAAAGCCCCACAGTCATTTGCACCGTCGCCACAGAATCCACAACAATAGCCGATGCTCTGAAGCTTCTCAACAAGTTCGTGCTTCTCATCTGGGGACATTCGAGCGAAAATTTGTCCATTAACAAGCATCTATTACAATCAGTGATACTCGATCCTTGGGAATAGGAAATAGTACCCTATGCAATATAATCGGTGGTGCAAAATCAACAATCCATCGAAAGACCCTACCCTCCACTGCTAAAGAGTAATTTCGGAGGTTCGAAATATCGTAGGGTAGAGATGCGTCTCCTTCGGTAGGCGGGGGTAAAGGCTATGCAGGTCAGTAACCAACAATGGAATTGGTCAGATAGACCAACCATGAGAGTTTGCTCGTCGAGAGTGTAAATATTATTGTCCACACTTTGCCAAGAAAGGCGAGCATTAGGATCCTGGAAATCGCCTCCATATTTTGTTAGCCACAATCTCAAGAGTCGATCAATCTGGAACTGACCGTCCACCAGGTATGGGACAAAGCAATGTGCGGTTTTGTCAATCAGATTGCACTCTCTCGCAACGCTGATTGCGGTGAGAATGTTATCTCCTGTGCACATGACCTTTCGGATCCCAGCTTCGGTGAGCTCGTTGAGAACACCAGCTGTACTGGATTTCAGCGGATTCTCGAAGATAATCAAGCCAGTGAAGTTCATTTCACATTCGGCCTTGTCCCGTTTCATTTTTTGGACCTTGACCCAGTTTAGCTTGGGGATATGCTTCGCTGCACAAGCTATGACACGATAGCCTCTGCGAGTATAATAGGCGTTAAGTTCGTCATAATCACTCGGCACTTTAGCAATTAGCCGACCAAGAAGGTATACAATCTTCAGGGCATCTCAGAAACTCACAACTCTCAACTCTGCATATTTCCTTGAGTGATTCGGGAGCTCCCTTAACATATATGTCGCACCCAGGAGAGCCAAAGTTCCGAACAATGACGCTCGCCCTTCGTAGATGTGACACGAATTCAAATGATTTTAAAACTCCTAATTCGATAGGTGTTCTCTGCGCAACATTTTCACTGTCCTCTACATCATACTCCATTCCAGGCGGAGGTCGTGCTGTTGAGGGCGAGAGTCCCTTTTGATCTTCTTCTTCGATTTCCGCGGAACCTTGCTCGCCCTCTTCGAATGACCAGCTAGTGAACTCGAACATCTTCACATCCATTGGGTCACCAACAAGCGCGCCATCAACTTCTCGAAGAGAATGACATGTAGCCATCGTGTAGAGGATGTTCTTATGGTTATCATACTCAACAGTGGGATCTCTTTCGTAAGCTGCACCAGGCAACAAAGCAAGTGCATCCTGGAATGTGTCGCTGAAACGATTGGAGGACTTTTCCGCTACACGAACTCCAAGAACATCCAAACCATCCTCTGTGAGAGTCCCTGTCTTATCGAAGCACACTATATCCAGCTTACCACCAACATTTACCCGCTGGGGGCTAATGCAGAAGATTTGCTTCTTCCTCAATCGCGATATAGCAAAGTTGGTTCCAATGGTAAGAGTCGCTGGTAATGCCGGTGGTACTACGATGGTAATTAGATCTAGAGCTCTGACGAGGATCAAGTGCCATGCGAGTTTCAGGCGTACGAAGTTGGCAAATGAGGCAATAAATCCGAGCAATGCGATTGCACCCATGACAGAGATATATCTGAAAGAATCTCTATAGAATGAAAACGAAGAAGGCTTCGGAAATAACATAGACCGAACAAGAGCTCCCTTAGTCGTATTGAATCCGGTACGAACAGCCATAGCGAGAGCCACAGCCTCATCATCCTTGTCGTCCTGAGGTCGTCTCGCACGAATGATTTTAGTTCCACAATACAAGAAGTGCCTTGATACTTCCGGAGCTGTTGAAGAGGCTGCCAAGTCGAGAAGACGGAGAGATTCATCGGTTGCTGGTATTTTTGGCACGGGTAGTGATTCGCCTGCATCTAAGATTGAGCTTTTGGATAGATATCATAGCGACGAGACATACCAGTAAGCATGCTTTCGTTGACGATGCAATCCCCAGCCAGGAGTATACTATCACAAGGAAATTGTGTCAAAGCAGGATCTGTTACTTCATAAACATCTCCAGGAACTAGCTCGCTAGAAGGGATATAACGCCCTGATACTATAAGCACAGCTACAGCCAGTAGAAAGTGGCCTGCTTACAAAATGAGTTGCGTAAAACACGAACATCGCATTCGAATCTTGATATTTCTCTCAGTCGTTTCATGGTCTTGAATAGTCTTAGTAAGTATCAACTTATTAGAAAAAGTACATACCGCGCGAGTTTCAATGAGGGTCGTAGTGATGCTCACGACAGAAATGATGAAAATACAAGCCGCATAGTAGTAGTACTCATCGACGGACCAGAGAATGAGACTGGCAACTTGGAATACATAGAATGGATGAAAAGCCTATGGAGTAAGCTGGTAGCAACACAAGTTAAAGCTTTCGTACAAACCTCGTCGACAAGCAATTGAAGAATAGTCTTTTGCTTCATGTCAATCAAATTCTTTCCAAAGGCTATATCACGGCTCTCCTTTTCATCACCATCTATCCCAGCACGGATAGATTTCACGTCTGTCCACGCGGGGTCTTTCCAGCCATTGCAAAGTACAAATCGATCCTTCAGTGAGTGATATGAGAAGCGCATATAACGATAGTCAATTATTCGAAGATCATCGATTATTGGGTCATCATCTTCATCGTCATACGAAGAAGTGTGCTTTTTTTCTGAAGCACCGAACACAGTCGAAAGAGAACGTCCATACTCCTGAGACTGAACGTGTTCGATGGCGAATTCTCCCCATTGGTTCTAGGAAAGTCAGTGTCTAGTTTGTTCTGTCTTGAAGCCAGGCTCCACCAGGCGGCTCCCAAATCTCCAGGCTCAGACATGATGTGCCTGTGGAATGTATGGAAAAACAACTGACCTCCATGACGACCCAACTGCAGTCCCGCAATGGCGCTTTTTTACCCACGATGCGTACTTTCAAACGAGGGTACCATCTTAAAAGAAGGGCCCCAAGCCCCACAGTTAGGACACAGATTGAGGTGTAGACAGCATTCCCCAGAGTGCTCGTTCGAAATCCTGCCACTGCAATGGTTAAGTCTTCTGTTTTGATATATATTTTCTGACTAGTGCGATATCCACGCTCGAAGTGACTCCCTACGGTATGGCTACTGTCATTTCGAAGCAGTCGGTCATGCACTGAAGCTCTAGAATGCCCGGACGAAGTCCTTCTCATTTCAGCAAGCTCGCCAGCTTCGAGGTCCACAGAGCCGTCTTCCTCATATCTAATGTCCTCTTCATCATCCAGTATTGCGCTGTCATCCTCCGATTGTGGTAGAGAATCTTCCTCCTCCTCTTGGTAATACGTGAAGCTTGCTGTCGAATCTGCACGGCTGCGACGATGTGCAAAGGATGAGACACTTGTAGGCACGCTCTCTGCCATGGGACCACCAAAACCCTCATCGTGCGCCATCTCTACATCCTCCATACAGCTCGAGGAGCTCATGTTCGAGCCCCTCCTATACATCTGGCCATTTGCCATTGTACGCGAGCTACTTTGTCGCCCATTGGGGATGGGAACACCATTTGAATCGTCCATATCCATCCAAGTCTAGGAATGGCACGCCCTGCGCATGCTCTAGACCCTAGAAGGAATCGTCACGACATGTCGTCCGGGGACTGGGTGATTGTATAGAGTCGTGATCTAGTCGTGATCTATTGAGGAATTCTCGAATCTTTCTGCCAGAAAAATAGGACTACTGTGTAGTGGCAGCAGAGTTTCTATGATCGTAGTGCAATAAATCACTCAAACATGTCACATAGGATGCGGTACATGTTAGCTAGCTCTTGGAAGCAAATATTAAACTATGACCTGCCTTTTTATCATAGAAAAAGTGCAATATCAATTGGTTCATGGCAGGGCGGTAAGGAGATGAGGGGCTGCCCTATCAAATCAATAGGGTGAATCCAGTTTGTCGGGGAGACAAAAATATAATTGCGCTACTAGTACTCCTCCCAACGTTTATCGAAAAATCCGCAAAATCCCAACTTGTCATCACCTTCTTCTTCTTCGACTTGATCATACAGACGCGATAGATCACCGATCGAGATCACTTCTAAGAGCTTTTCATTCTACGCACCCAAGAAACCCTTCAATAATACGACAAAATGTCTGAAATTCCTAAAAAGAATCTTCAAGGCGCGGTAGCCCCGTAGGTTCCCCTCAACGATGACCTACGCAAAGACTTTCCTTCTGACCTCTGTCCTTAGTACCCCTCAAAATACTCCTGCCAACAATGCACCCATCTCATCGCATGCTCAACAACCTGGTGTTGGCACAATCAAAGAAGGTATGCTGAGATTTTTGCCCCTCACCGAGATTTGCTTTCAAACCACTTACGGCAACCACAGAAGAGTTTGATCGTGCTGCGGCCGCGTCTATCTTTGCACAAAATCCAAGACTTGTCCAAATGATTCAAGGCAAGCTTGGCTCGCTCGTTGGTCGTTCTTCTGGTTACGTCGAGTCTCTCCCCGCATCTGTTCGCCGTCGCGTTGCTGGCTTGAAGGGTGTCCAGAAAGACCATTCAAAGTTGGAGGCTGAGTTCCAGGAGGAGGTTTTGGAATTGGAGAAGAAATACTTTGCCAAGTTCACACCGTTATATCAAAAACGAGCCCAGATTGTCAATGGTGCCGTGGAGCCAAGTGCCGACGAAATCAAGGCTGGTGAGGAGGATGAAGAGGAGCAGAATGAGGCCGTACCAGCTGAGAAGGAGCCCGATGCATCTAATGTCAAAGGTATCCCAGAATTCTGGCTCTCGGCCATGAAAAACCAAGTTTCGCTCGCAGAGATGATCACCGATCGGGATGAGGCTGCTCTCAAAGACCTCACTGACGTTCAGATGGAGTATCTTGACAAGCCTGGATTCCGCTTAATCTTCCAATTCGCCGAGAACGAGTTCTTCACGAATAAAACTATCACCAAGACTTACTTCTATCAAAATGAGAGCGGTTACGGCGGAGACTTCATTTACGACCATGCTGAGGGTGATAAGATTGACTGGAAGGCCGGTAAAGACCTAACTGTCCGAGTCGAGAGTAAGAAGCAACGCAACAAGAGTAAGTTCATATTCCGGAAGGTTAGAAATGTTGCTGACATTTTTTGTTAGACACCAAACAGACCCGTGTTGTCAAAAAGACTGTCCCTACTGAATCATTCTTCAACTTCTTCTCCCCACCTAAAGCCCCAACTGACGAAGATGACGACGATGCTGCTACCGATATCGAGGAACGTCTTGAACTTGATTACCAACTTGGGGAGGACATTAAGGAAAAGCTGATTCCCCGTGCGATCGATTGGTTCACTGGTGAGGCTCTGCAATTTGAGGAAATGGATGAGGACATGGAGGAAGGCGACTTTGAGGACGAAGATGATGAGGAAGACGATGATTTGAGTGAGGATCATGACGACGAGGATGAGTCGGATGACGATGTAAGCGTCCCTAAGACTTTGTCTCCGCACTTAATTGACAGATTTCATAGGACGATGCCGCAAAGCCCAAGCAGGAAGCTGCCGAATGCAAGCAAAGTTAAATACGCTGACTTCAACTCGACAATTCAGCCAATTCCCTATCCAACCACAGCTCTTTGACTTGCCAGTGGTCTCTCAACCTATCCTGCCGGATCGATTAGATAATGAATGCTTTGGCGTAGATTCTTGGACCGAATCTTCTACGATTGCATAGGTGTTTTTACACAACACGATGGACCAGTTTTCGTTGCTTCTAGACTAGTCTAATGGGCTTTCACAGCTTGCACTTATTTGTGGTTGTACTGCATTTTTTATGCATTTTCACTTAATGCAAATGCAAATATTGCCAGGGCGCACTCCGTAAATGCCAATCAAAAAAAGTTCACTGAATTCTTAAATAGTGTATCCTCGTGATTCTTAACCTAACACAAATGGGGAGGCAAGGCTGAGAAACCATCGGCCCGCTTGGAAGAAAATTTCGCGAGGCTTTGATGACGCGACCGCATGGCGGGGCATTAAAAATATACCTTACCGGACTATTTATTATATTGTGAATAGCTGAGTCACTTCTCAACCAACATTCTTTTTACTCTCAATCCAAGCAGGATGTCTTCAGCCCAGGATATACCTTCTCCGACCAGACTAGCTCGCGCGGTCTCACACAGTCTCAGCATTTCTCCCACGGCGACTTTCCATAGCCCTCCGAGCAGTTTCGGAGGTTCGCAACTGACCAGGGCAGCTACTGCTCCGAAGCAAAGAGAATTGAAGCCTTTCAACACAGAGGACATCAAGATACTATTACTCGAGAATGTCAATCAAAGCGGTATAGATATTCTCGCTAGTCAGGGTTATCAAGTGGAAACATTAAAATCTTCTTTACCTGAAGATCAATTGATTGAAAGGATCCGGTAGGACAAGTCCATGGTTGAGAAATTCTGGCTAATCGGGGATTTTCTAGCAACGTCCACGTTATTGGGATTAGATCAAAGACCAAACTTAATGAAAGAGTCCTACGAGAAGCCAAGAATTTGATTGTGGTTGGATGTTTCTGCATCGGAACTAATCAGGTTGACCTCGAGTACGCCGCCAGGCATGGGATTGCAGTCTTCAACTCCCCATTTGCAAATTCAAGAAGTGTTGCGGAGCTTGTTATTGCAGAGATCATTGTCCTTGCTCGGCAACTTGGAGACCGTTCAAATGAATTACACAAGGGTACCTGGAACAAAGTTAGTGCAAAATGCTGGGAGATTCGTGGCAAAACTTTGGGTTCGTTGTCAATCCTTTTTTAGCATAATTGAAAGCTGACAGTATGGCGAAGGTATAATTGGTTATGGACATATTGGATCCCAACTTTCCGTCCTCGCAGAGGCTATGGGCATGTCCGTCCTTTACTATGATGTTGTCAATTTGATGGCTATGGGCACAGCAAGACAAGTCCCAAGCCTCGAAAACTTGCTCAACAGTGCCGATTTCATAACGTGCCACGTCCCTGAGCTCCCTGAAACGAAGAACATGATCGGAGCTCAACAATTTCAACATATGAAGGATGGAAGTTATTTGATCAACGCTAGCCGTGGAAGTGTAATCGATATTCCAGCTCTCATCAATGCCTCCCGAACTGGTAAGATTGCTGGCGCTGCTTTAGATGTATATCCAAGCGAGCCAGGAGGAAATGGGGACTACTTCACCAACAGCTTGAACTATTGGGCAGAAGATCTTCGCAGTCTCAAGAACATCATCCTTACACCACACATCGGAGGAAGCACAGAAGAAGCTCAACGTGCTATCGGTGTGGAAGGTATGTATCTCCCCTCCGCCTTTGAAATAGCTACTGACCAAGTTTTAGTCGGCGAAGCCTTGGTAAGATATGTCAACTCAGGGGTAACACTTGGTGCTGTGAACTTACCAGAAGTCAACCTCCGCTCTTTGACACCCGATGAGCGAAATCATGCCAGAGTGATTTACATCCATCACAATGTTCCCGGTGTACTACGAAAAGGTAGGGGGGAAAATACTGCCTTCATCCATGAAATATGCTCACTATAAGATAGTCAATGAGATTCTCGGGGATCACAATGTCGATAAACAAATTACAGATAACAAAGGCGATGTAATAAATTCCATTTGGCCTCGACGACAGATTGTAATTGATTTGGTATATAGGTCGCATATCTAATGGCCGATATCAGCAATGTCCAAACAAGTGATATCAAGGAAATTTCTGACAGCTTGGAAGCATTGAGCTGTAAGTCCTTCATCGTCTTTGGAGGACTCAAATTAACATTCTCAGCACGTATTTTGACTCGGGTTCTTTATTGAGGACCTTCATGTTGGGAGAGGCAAAAGTTTAGCACTTGGAAATTGCATTCAACAGGAGTGACCGGCGCAAATTAAGATTGTATCAACACAATCAAAGCATGGATAGATAATACTTGATGTTGTTGGCATAAGAAAGGCGTAAGATAACCTTTCTGTTTTGTATTTCTCATCAACTCCTATGGATCATGAAGTGCTTCGAAGCTGCCAGTTCAACGCTTCGACCATCTAGCCCACGCGAATTTTGATTGAAACTCGAGGCGGTGAGGAAACTGGCTGTAGGACCACCTAGGTACTTTCTAGGGGATACAGTACAACAGGGGTAACGTCAAATACACAGTCATAGAGGAGAATGCGCATGATTCGATTCATAAAATAAGAATATCTGAAGAGTTTGGTTTTATTTCAATGCATCCTGCCAAAGTTCCACTGCCCTGAGAATAGAACGTAAGAATAGGGGTTCGGGGGGGCTAAAACAAACGAGAAAAATAGCGTCTGCGTTCCCTGCGTTCAACAACGCGAACCTAGCCATCGTGAACTATTTCGACATCAGCATGATTTTTGTCGCCGGTTATCAGCAAAGACACTGAGCTTTGTGCAGCGACCCGACTTCACATCCCCTTACCTCTCTTCACCTTTTTAATTTACCTCCCTCTCGTTAATGCCGACCATACCTACCACGCTCGCTCTCGGATTATTCTGCCAGTTGAAGGACATTAAGGTTGGACCCATTTCTATCGATTGAAATAGTGTCGATGGCGCACAATTATGATGTTGGTACGAAAGCGTGGCAGCCCGATGCTACGGATGGGTGGGTGGCATCGGAGGTTGTCTCAAAAACGGCAAATGGAGACAAAATTATACTGGTCTTCGCTCTAGCAAATGGAGAGGTTTGTTTCCCATGTTTCCCATCCAAAATCTAGCCTCTAATCGATGCATCTATGCTGACTTCCAAAATCCTGGTAGACCAAGACGGTGGAGACAAATGAAGAGGCTCTGGCTCAAGACACCAACAACTCCACGCTCCCTCCTTTGATGAATCCAACTATGCTTGAAGCTAGCGACGACTTGACAAATTTATCGCATCTGAACGAGCCGGCTGGTAAGCATACCCGACACTTCGTATTGACCAAAATTGATAAAGTCCATAGTGCTGCAAGCTATTCGATTACGGTACTCACAGAAAGAGATCTACACATATAGTGGAATTGTCCTGATAGCCACAAACCCCTTCGCCCGAGTTGACTCCTTATATGTTCCTGGTATGGTGCAAGTATATGCGGGGAAGCAAAGGGCCACACAAGCTCCTCATCTATTTGCGATCGCCGAAGAGGCATTTGCGTATGTTGTCCTCCTTAGCGACGAAGAATTGTACTAATAGATGTAGGGATATGCTGCGGAGTGGGAAGAACCAGACCGTAGTGGTATCAGGAGAATCTGGAGCTGGCAAGACTGTCAGCGCTAAATACATAATGCGGTATTTTGCTACGAGAGAATCCCCAGATCAGCCCGGGACAAGGACAAAACGAGGGACCCAGGACATGAGCGAAACGGAAGAGCAGATCCTTGCTACCAATCCCATTATGGAAGCGTTTGGTAATGCCAAGACGACACGAAATGACAATTCCTCTCGATTTGGAAAATATATTGAAATTATGTTTGATGATAAAACAAGCATCATCGGGGCGAAGATACGGACATATCTGTTAGAACGCTCAAGGCTCGTATTTCAGCCACTGAAAGAGCGCAACTATCATATATTCTACCAGCTCGTTGCCGGAGCATCAGAGAGTGAGCGACAGGAGCTTGAACTTTTACCCGTCGAGCAATTCGACTACCTCAATCAAGGAAGCTCTCCCACTATTGATGGAGTGGATGATAAGGCTGAATTTGAGGCTCTGAAGAAATCTTTGACTACTATCGGTGTCAGCAACACTCAACAGTCCGAGATCTTCAAACTGCTTGCAGCTCTATTGCACCTTGGAAATGTCAAGATCTCCGCCTCAAGAACCGATTCCGTGTTGGCTTCAACCGAACCATCTTTGGTGAAAGCGACTACTATATTGGGCGTGGACCCCGTGGAGTTTGCAAAATGGACTGTAAAGAAACAACTGATCACAAGAGGAGAGAAAATCACGTCAAATTTAACCCAACAGCAAGCAATTGTTGTTCGAGATTCAGTTGCAAAATTCGTCTATTCCAGCCTCTTCGATTGGCTTGTAGAGAACATCAACCACGCCTTAGCCACAGAAGAAGTCATTAGCCGTGTAAAGTCCTTTATTGGCGTGCTTGATATCTACGGGTTTGAACATTTTGCTAAGAACTCATTCGAACAATTCTGCATCAACTATGCAAATGAGAAGTTACAGCAAGAATTCAACGCTCATGTCTTCAAGCTGGAACAAGAGGAGTATCTGAAAGAACAGATTGACTGGACTTTCATCGATTTCTCAGACAACCAGCCTTGTATAGATCTGATTGAAGGAAAGCTTGGGATATTGTCATTACTGGACGAGGAATCGAGACTACCTATGGGGTCCGACGAGCAGTTTGTGACAAAACTCCATCACAACTATGCTGCCGACAAGAACAAATTTTACAAAAAACCACGATTTGGGAAATCCGCCTTCACCGTTTGCCATTATGCTATAGACGTTACTTACGAATCTGATGGTTTCATCGATAAAAACCGGGACACAGTTCCAGATGAGCACATGGCTGTATTGAGAGCATCATCAAATCAATTCTTGGGACAGGTTCTGGATGCTGCATCTGCTGTCCGAGAAAAAGACAGTGCTTCTGCTTCCTCAAATGCAGTAAAACCTGCAGCAGGCCGCAGAATAGGCGTAGCTGTGAACCGCAAACCGACCCTTGGAGGCATCTTCAAATCATCACTCATCGAACTTATGCACACCATCAACAACACTGACGTCCATTACATCCGGTGCATCAAACCTAACGAAAGCAAGGAAGCGTGGGTGTTCGAAGGTCCTATGGTTCTGAGCCAATTGCGAGCTTGTGGTGTACTCGAGACGGTCAGAATCAGTTGTGCTGGATATCCAACAAGATGGACATATGAGGAGTTTGCATTGCGATACTATATGCTGGTACCTTCATCCATGTGGACATCAGAAATCAGGGACATGGCAAACAAGATTCTTACAAAGGCTCTCGGGACGAGCAGTGGTCAGGGCCTGGATAAATATCAGCTTGGTTTGACCAAGATCTTTTTTCGAGCCGGCATGCTTGCATTTTTGGAGAACCTTCGAACAAACAGACTCGATGATTGTGCGATCATGATTCAGAAGAATCTAAAGGCAAGGTACTACCGCCGAAAGTATCTTGAAGCACGAGACTCCATTCTTTTCTTCCAGGCTTTGACCAGGGGCCATCTTGCTCGGAAGCATGCTCAAGAAGTCCGAAAGATTAAAGCTGCTACGACAATACAGAGAGTGTGGCGTGGTCAGAAGCAACGTAAAAGCTTCAATGAAATTCGCAACAATGTTATACAAGCCCAAGCGGCAGCCAAGGGCTTCCTTCGCAGGCGTGAAATTATGGACACTCGTCTCGGAAATGCTGCTGTCTCGATCCAGCGAGCTTGGCGCTCAAGAAGTCAAATGAAGAGCTGGAGACAATACAGACGAAAAGTGGTCATTATCCAGAGCTTGTGGAGAGGGAAGCAGGCCCGACGCGGTTACAAGAAAGTTCGTGAGGAGGCGCGTGATCTTAAACAAATTTCTTATAAGTTGGAGAACAAGGTTGTGGAGCTCACCCAATCTCTTGGTTCGATGAAGCGAGAGAACAAGACTTTGATCAGCCAAGTTGAAAATTATGAGAACCAGATCAAGTCATGGAGAAATAGGCATAACGCATTGGAAAGCCGATCAAAGGAATTGCAGGGAGAGGCAAATCAGGCCGGTATCACTGCTGCGCGTCTTTCAGCAATGGAGGAGGAAATGAAGAAGTTGCAGCAGAGTTTCGAGGAGTCCGCTGCAAATGTCAAACGTCTACAGGACGAAGAGAAAGAACTACGAGAATCTCTGAGGATTTCCAATTTGGAACTCGAACAAACGAAGAGGGCTAGCGTTGTGCATGAGGATGAGAAGGCTACTCTTAAGCAGCAACTTGCTGAACTGCAAGATCAGCTTGAACTTGCTAAACGTGCTGTACCTATTATGCCACCCACGAATGGCGAGTTGACAAATGGGTCGGCTGCTCAACTTCCTTCCAATGGGCTTATCAACCTAGTATCGTCGAAGAAGCCAAAAAGACGTAGCGCAGGCGCTGAACCGCGTGAAATCGATCGATTCAGTGCAGCCTATAATCCTCGCCCTGTTTCCATGGCTGTCACTGGAAGCAATCTGCATCGCCAGAATCTCTCTAGCTCGGCATACGCACCAGGCGTTGACAACGTTGAATTCGAGCTTGAGAATCTGCTTGCTGATGAGGATGGTCTTAACGACGAAGTCACTATGGGATTGATCCGAAACCTCAAGATCCCAGCACCTGGAACCACACCACCACCTACTGACAAGGAAGTCTTGTTCCCATCATACTTGATCAACCTGGTTACCTCAGAAATGTGGAATAACGGCTTTGTCAAGGAGTCCGAAAGATTTCTTGCAAATGTCATGCAATCTATCCAACAAGAAGTCATGCAACATGATGGAGATGAAGCTATCAATCCTGGTGCATTCTGGTTATCCAATGTTCATGAAATGTTATCTTTTGTGTTCTTGGCCGAAGATTGGTATGAGGCACAGAAGACTGACAATTACGAATATGATCGCCTACTGGAAATTGTTAAGCATGATCTCGAAAGCTTGGAATTTAACATCTACCATACCTGGATGAAGGTTCTCAAGAGGAAGCTTCAGAAGATGATCATACCTGCTATAATCGAGTCTCAATCACTTCCTGGTTTTGTCACAAACGAGAGCAACAGA
>Ga0182030_10008780_pt1 | contig 20834 bp, 17 predicted proteins | sample 812S3MmetaG_FD_121299 | JGI IMG/M metagenome (GOLD analysis project Ga0182030, IMG submission 121299) | Permafrost microbial communities from Stordalen Mire, Sweden - 812S3M metaG (Illumina Assembly) | ecosystem: Environmental > Terrestrial > Soil > Wetlands > Permafrost | place: Sweden...
CCGGCGCGACGCAATTGACGCGGATGCCGAATCGCCCCAACTCCACCGCGGCAACCTTCGTCAAGTTCTCAATGCCGCCCTTGGAGACGGTGTAATCCACCAGGTGGGGAAAGGGCACCTTATTGCATCCCGAGCCGATGTTCACGATAGAACCGCCCCTGCCAAGCATGGCCCGGGCTGCCGCCTGAGTGCACAGAAATGCGCCTTTGAGATTGGTGCGGATGGTGCGATCCCAATCCTCTTCCCGCAGGTCGAACAGGGAACACCAGGTTTGCACACCGGCATTGTTTACCAGCAGATCCAGCGGGCCAGCCTCCCCGGCCAATTGAGAGAACATCTCGTTCACCTGATTGCTGTAGCCCACATCGGCCCGCAGCACCCACGCCGTCCGTCCCATCTCCCTGACCCTCGCCGCCGTCTGGCAAGCCCCGGCCTCGTCCCCGTTATAGTTCACGGCCACGTCCCAGCCGTCCTCCGCCAAACCGTAGGCGATCCCCCGTCCGACTCCCTTGCTGGCGCCGGTCACGAGCGCGATTCTTGGCATAATTTCCTCCTGAATCATGACGGCAACGCCGTCCGTAAAGCGCCGAGGGCCTGTCCTTTGAAATGAAGTGAGCCGTTCGGAACGGAGGCGGCTAATCGAAGGATTTCACGTAAACGTTGCGATACCAGATCTGGCCGGTGGCTTCGAGCTGCAAAGACATGATGCCCTGGCTTGCCCGCCTGGCCGGATCGTTGTCGATGGTGATCGTGATGACCTGACCGTTCATCAGGTGGATCAGCGTATTGTCGATGGCGATGACCTCGAGCTGGTTCCATTCCCCATCCACGCCGTTGTAAGCATGCGCCGCGGATGCGGGATCCTTAATGACGGTTCCCATCTGCACGTTCACGTTATTCGGGCCCAGAATCACAAAGCAGCCCGGCGGGTTCACGATACTGCGGCCCTGGCCTTCGTAAAGCTGGCCGGTGTAGTTATTGGCCGAGCTCATATCGTACTGGTACCCGCTCACTTGCCAGGGGTTCGGTGGCTGGGGTGCGCGGCCGCCGCCCCCAGAGCCGGCGCCTCTGCCCGGGGCCGCTCCACCCCTGCCTGCGCCAAAGCTGGCATCCGTCGGAACGGTCGCCAAGCATCCGCCAACCTGGGGTGCTCCCGCCTGTCCGCCGCCGAAACCTCTGCCCGCGCCTCTACCCGCGCCAGCGTTCGGATTCGGTTCGGGCAGCTTGATGATGCCCGCATCGAGTGCCTGCTTCACCGTAGTGATGCCCTTCGGCATATCCTTTCCCATCGGATCTTGAAGCGACCCGTTGTGGGGCGCAACCAGCAACCGGCTGCGATACTGGATTCCGCCGTTGGCGCCGGCGGCCGACATCTTCATTTCCACCCGCAAATCGAAATTCTTCATGATCGCGCCCGGTCCAACGTAGTGAATGTGATGCTGGCCCGGCGTTTTGGTGGTATCCGCGTGGATGGCGCCGTTCTCGATCGACCATACATCCGATTCGCCATCCCAGTTGTTGAAGGTCTGCCCGTCCCACAGCTTGCTGAAGCCAGTGTAGTCGCTGTAGACCGACCGGACCTGCCCGCCACGTCCGCCGCCCGGACCTCCAGGGGCTGCGGTCGGCGCCGCTCCGCCCGCCGGCGGCGCTTGCTGCGCCGAAGCCGTCGTCAGATATCCAATGGCAAGTCCGCCCGTGAGAAGGGCGACCGCCATCCTGGAACGATCTCTAAATAAGCGAGAAACCATGATGCCTCCTGAACCGTACAAAATATACTCTAATGCAAATCTCCGGTCCCGGCTCGTGCACCGACTCCGGGTCGGGAGCCGTCGCGACTTCGGGAATTGCGCCGGCCGACGCTCCAGTTTCCAGCCCTTGCGGTACTCGGGAGCAAGGTACCTGTTAGCGGCTGCCACATTGGTGATGGCGGGATCGTGCATCACTCTCTGGCCGGTTCGGAGCGCAACCGCGTGCAGGTTGACGGCATGGGTCAGATGGATTGCATTCAGGAAGTTGCCGCGGGATGCGGCCCACCCTTGCAAGCCTTCACCCAATCCGCGAGTGACGCGCGCCCGGCGGCCACACCTCGCCCCGCCGCCTGTCCAGGTCCACTACCGGTTTCATAGGGTTGTCCTTCGCGTGAAACTATAGCGGATTGCACCGCGTGCGGGTGCCCCTTGCGCCATGTGTCCAAGACCCTCCCGCACGCCCGCGGGGTCGACCCACACGGGCGATTGAAGGTTGCGCCCCACGCTTGGAGATGGGGCCGGAGATGAGCAGCCGGCCCCGCGCTCCGGGCTGGTCCGCGGGCCTACTGGCGGCCCCGTCCCAAGAACCCGCTGGTGTCTCTTTCGGCCGCCTCGCCCGTCGGCGGCGGATAGTCCTTCGCCCCTGCTGGCGCGGGTCCGGCGGCATTAAGCACGCGAATCGCCGCCTGGCGCACCGGTGCCGGCATCGTAGTCGCGCTCAACTGAGCGTACAACTCCATGGCCCGCGGGCGGTTGCTCGCCAGCAACCCTTCGGCGCACAGGAGGGTGGCTCGGGCCACCACCGGAAACACCGGAGGCTTGGTGCGGCCCAGTGCCGCCTGCAGCGTTCGGGAGGCTTGCATGCCCCCGATCATGGCCACCGACGCCGACGCGGCGCCGGCGACTTCGTCATCGCTGTCGTCGATCAGCTTGGTGAGGGCGTCCAACGCTTTGGCATCCTTGCGCATGCCAATCGTGGTGATGACCCCGATTTTCAGGTGGCCCGTCAATTTCGGCAGCGCGGCGCGCAGCGCGTCGTCCACCGATGGGTCGGGGTTCGGCTCCAGCGCGAAGCGGGCGTAGCACGCCAGGTGCGGATGGTTGAGCAGCGCCGCCATTGTCGGCACGACTTCCTTGCCGCCCACGAACGCCAGTTTCTTGCAGGCGATGGCCTTCTGGAATTCTGTCGAGTTCGGGTCCTTGACCATGGCGAGGAGTTTCGCCGGATCCGATTTCCAGATGGGTAGTGCGTCGAATTCGGGCGGGACTACCGGCATCGGCGCTCCTCGCCCTGCCCCTCCCCTGCCTGCCCCTTGGGCCGGTGCTCCACGTCCAGGTTCTCCCTGCGCTGCCGGTGCCCCCGGTGCTCCCGATGGTGGTTGTGTCTGTCCAGCTGCTTGTGGCATTTCAATAATCTCCTTATCCTCTCTGATTCCTTACATGCTGGTTGCCAACGCTTCCATCCGCCAGGGCTCGCGATAGGCCCGGCCGCGCATGCGATTGGCTTCTTCGTCGTTGAGGAACGCCCGTTTGGCGGGATCCCAGGTCAACTTGCGATTCAATTGCGCGCAGATCCAAGCCGCATGGGCGGTAACGTGCGTGGCCGCCGTGACCTCGGCATTCGCTCGCGGTAGCGATCGCGAACGGATGCAATTGATGAACTCCGCGATGTGCGCGGCGGTGGGGTCATACCTGGTCCCCTGCTTAGTGGGCACCAAAGACTTCAGATTGGGAGATACCTCGATCTTTCCGCTGTCCCCCGTCTCTACCCAGCCTTCGGTTCCTTCAAACCGATTGCTGCACGAACCGAGGCCGCCCCAGCTATGGTTCCGCAGGACGAGTTTCACGCCATTGGCGTAGCGGCAATTGATGGTGTAGCGGCTGATGAGACCGTCGCCCCGGAAAATGCCGCCCTCGGGCTCGTATTCGACCGGCTGGGTGTGCTGCATGTCCGCGGCCCATTGAGCCGTGGCGACGGTGTGCGACGCCCACTCCAGCAGACCGGCGTGGAAATCCCAGAACTCACCGCGGCCACGGTCCGGGTAGGCGGAATTCCACGGCCGCCACAGGCACGGACCAAGCCACTTGTTCCAGTTGAATACCAATGGGTCCGGCTCCGGAGTCTCCGCCGCCCACCAGCCGTGCCCTCCCGCATCCACGGTTCCCAGCCCGATCGCCGTATCCGCGTGCACCTCCAGCAGCCTGCCCAGCTTGCCGCTGCGCGCCAGGCCAACCGCGAACTCGAAGGCGTACTGGTTTTTCCGCTGGGCGCCCGACTGGTAGACCACGCCATAGCGGCGCACATTGTCGGCCACGGCGTAGCTTTCATTGATCGACATGGCGCCGGGTTTCTCGATGTACATGTCCTTGCCCGACTGTGCCGCCCACATCGCCATGGGTCCATGCCAGCGGTCGCTGGTGGCAATCAGGAGAGCGTTGATGTCCGTGCGCGCGAGGATTTCCGCCGGGTCGCGATACATCTTGCAATCGTTGTTCTTGTAATAGCCGTCAACCGTGCTCTTTACGGTCTCGCGAGCGCTCTCCCGGACGTCGGCGATTCCGACGAACCGCACGCGCGAATCGCCCAGCAACATCCTCAGATCGCTCATCCCGCGGCCGCGGATCCCGATGCCGCCGAAAACCAGTTGATCGACCATTGCGTAGTTGCCGACTACCACGGGTCCAAACTGGCCCGGGCCGGGTGCGGCAATTTGGGCCGCGACGGGTCCGGCGGCCGCGGCCACAGCGCCGACCCCTGTTAAGGTCTTCCCAAAACTTCTCCGTGTAACGATTTGTTTCTCTTCCGCCATGATTTTCCTCCCTGACAAAGACAAGAGGCTCTTTCACTCTTCCCGCTGACTGTAGCACCGCGCGAATCGGTTCTCAAGGTCTGAAGCGCTTTTGGGGCGTTCTCAACCGCTATTTGACCGCGGCGCCGCCGGGCGCCACGGGACGCCAGTCGATCTTCCGCACGCCCGCCAGCGTGGAGTAGGCAGCGATGCCGAAAGGCATCGATCGATCGATGTCGCCCTCGCGCAGGGCGATCCACTTTTTGCCGATGGCGACGTCGATCACCAGTTCGTCGTCAATCCAGGCCGAGATGGTGGTGGGGGTCACGCGCAAGCGCAGGGAGTACCAGCGGCCGAGTTCGAACTTCTGGGTGAACGTGGTCTCGTTCTCCGAAGCATCGGCGCCATCGAGGCTCGACAGGCCCACCACCTCGCCGCCCCAGCCACCGTTGATCCAGGTGCAGAAGGAGTCTCCCACGGGAAACGTGATCCCGGCGAAGAAATCGGTCCCCTTCAAGCGGGCGGCTTCGATGCGGACCTCATAGTTGGACGTGGGGAATGGAAGAGCGGAGGCCGCCCAGTTGATGCCGGTGAGAGCGCCGTCGCCGATGATGATGACGCCCTTTTCGACGGTGACTGTGCCGGCCCCGAAGAAGTCCGATTCCTTCCAGCCCGCGAGCGTCTTGCCGTCGAACAGCGAGCGCCACTCGCCGGTCGCGGGGGCCGTGGCGGGCCTCGCCATCTGACCCGCAAGAAGGCCGGGCGCGAGCAACGCCGCGCCGAACACCAGCATCACGACGGCCGCCTGGCGGCGTCTGATAGGTTTCGTCACCTTTTTCAAGATCCTCCCCTTTAGTCTATACGGCAACCTGCATTGCCAGGTGCCACCCCCGCGTTTATTCGGAACGGAAGGGCGCGGCCGGCAGACCCTCGACGTTGTAGAGGTTGCCATCCGGGAAATCGGCCCAGCCATAGCGCACGTAGAGCGGCGCGGGAGCGGACGGGCTGGATACCACTACCGTATTGCCTTCAACGCGCGCGGCGGCGGGCATCCAGCGGCGGTCCGCGCAGGCCACTTCGAACCCTCGCAACGCGCCGCCTTGCGCCAGCAGGCCGCCGCCCGCGTGGTCGAACCAGATGCGCAAAACGCCCTCCTCCCGTGTGGTGCGGCGAAAGAGCGGACCGGAGTAGACAATCTGCTCGCCGTAAACGAGAGCGCGCGCTACGAGCGACAGACGGCGGCCGACTTCCCGCTTGTTCTTGGGGTGAATGCTCGCGCGCTCGCCGAGATCGATGGCCACAGCCATGCCCGTGTTGGCCGCACCGAGCGCCCGCCGCTGGGCCTCACGCACCTCGGGCCAGTTGCTATCGGGCGCGGCGGTGAAACCAGCCAGTTGCACAAACAGGAAGGGAAAGTTGCCCTGATTCCAGGCACGCCGCCAGTCGTCGATCATGGTCCGGAAGAGCCGCCCGTAGAATGGCGCCCGCTCCGCCGAGGTATTGCTCTCGCCCTGGTACCAGATCACTCCGCGGACTGGAAACGCGGCCGCCGGCATCACCATGGCGTTGAAGATGGAGCCGGGTTTCCAGGGGCTATCCGGCCCCACCGGTTTCTCCGGCGGGGGCTCGGTAAATGGCTTGTGGGCCGCCTTGGCAAGGGCCGCCGCCGCTTCCCATTTCCGGCACTCCTGTTGGTAGCGCAAGAGCGCGGCGGGGTGGTTTCTCATCATCTTGGCCCACTCTGCCAGGGTCGGCATCAGCGCGGCATCCGCCGTGATGGCGCTGTAACTGGTCCAGGAATCGATGGGCGTGCCGCCCCAGGCTATCTGGATCAGCCCGATGGGAACGCCGAGACGCTCTTCCAGGAAACGTCCAAAATGGTATCCGACGGCGGAAAAGTCGGCGGCCGAATCCGGCCCGCATGCAGCCCACGGCTTCCCCCAGAGATCGTCGAAGGCGAATTCCGAAACCCTGTGCATGGCATGGAACAGGCGAATCCGCGGATGCCCGGCGGCGGCGATTTCAGCCTCCGGCTGGCTGGCCCATTGCACCGGCCACTCCATGTTCGATTGGCCTGCCACTACCCACACGTCGCCCACCAGGACGTCCTTGAGGACGATCTCGTTGGCGCCCCGGAGCGTCAACTCGAAAGGTCCGCCGGCGGCGCCCGGGGAAAGATAGAAGCTGAACTGGCCCAAGGCATCCGCCGCGGCCGCTTTCGTCTCACCCCGGAAGTTGGCCGAGACAACCTCGCCGGGATCCGCCTTGCCCCACACATGCACGGGCTGTTCGCGCTGGATCACCATGTGATCGGCCAGCAGGGTGGGCAGCTTGACCGCGGCGGGCGCCAGGCAGGCCGCCAGACAGCCGAGCACGACGGCTCGCTGGATTACTCCGGAATCAGTATGCGCCACGTCCAAAGATCACCACGCGAACAGTCTTGAGTAGCACCAGCAAGTCCATCCGGATGGTCCGGTTCCGCATGTATCTCATGTCGAGTTCGGTCCGTTGGCGATAACTGGTGTGGGTGTGGGCGGAAACCTGCCACAGTCCGGTTAGACCGGGCAGGACCTGCAAGTAGAGGGGAAACGCCGGACCATACTTTGGAATCTCCTCCTCGACAATCGGCCGGGGGCCGACCATGCTCATTTCGCCCCGCAGGACGTTGATAAGTTGCGGCAGTTCGTCGAGGCGGGACCGGCGCAGCAACCGGCCCACCCGAGTGACGCGCGGATCGTCTTTCAGCTTGTGCATCTCGCGCCACTCCGCCAGATGGTCCGGATGCGCCGCCAGGTGCCGCGCCAGCATCCAATCTGCGTCCACCACCATGGAGCGGAACTTCCACAGGCGGAAACGGCGTTCCCCTTTGCCGATCCGGGTGTGGGAGAAGAACACGGGGCCGGGCTTCTCCAGCACGATGGCGAGCGCGATGGCGGCTGCCAACGGAAGCGACAGAATCAGCAGAAGCGCAGCCATGACGACGTCGAGAATACGCTTGAGCAACCGCGCGCCGGGATCGCGCAGACCTGGACACACTAACCCCACGGCACTTTCCGGCAAAGACGGGCAGTCCTCCAATTGGGTAACGAGTTTGGCCGCTTGGCAGTTCACGCTAGACAGATCGCCGCTACTTCGCGGTCCTGCCCAGTAATGTAGCATAGATGGCGGCGGTGCTATCGACCATGTACTCCAGGCGGAAACGCCGCTCATAGACCGCACGGGCCGCGGCGCCCATCGACTCCCGCAGCGGAGCGTCGGCGAGCAGCCTTTGGAGCGCGGCCGCCAGCGGCTCCGGGTTCCCTGCGGGAACCAGCAGGCCGTTCGCTCCTTCCGTCACCGCCTCGCCGATCCCGCCCACGGCGGAGGCGACCACCGGCAGCCCGGCGCGCAGCGCTTCCAACACACTGCGGGGGAAGGCTTCCGACCGCGACGAGAGCACGAACAGTTGAGCGCCCGCCAGCACGGGCGCCGGATCGGCCACATAGCCGAGGAACCGGACGCGCCCGGCCAGACCCAGTGCGCTCACAAGGTGGCGCATCTCCGCCTCGAGCGGTCCATCGCCTACCAGGTCGAGCTCCCATGGTTGAGAACGTAGCGCGGCCAGCGCAGCGAGCAGCGTGCGATGATCTTTGGGCGGCGCGAAACGCGCGATGGAGCAGATGCGCACGGGCGCCTGCGCCGGACGGGCGCGCAGCTCGCCTGCCACGTCACCGACGCCGTTGTGCACCACCAGCAGCTTGCCGGCCGCGGCAATTCGCTTGCTCAGCGCCAGCCGCTCTTCGTCTTCGCAGACACAGATAATGGCGGCGGACCATCTCGCTGCCACCTTTTCGGCCAGGCTGAAGATGGCGCCCAGCCGCGGTGACAGGCGCGAGCCGATGGACCAGCCGTGCGGCGTGTAGAGTGAAGGGATGTTGAGCCACCGGGCGGCGGCGCGGCCGATCCAGCCGGCCTTGGCGGTATGCGTGGACACCAGGTCGGGCCCGAGCGCGCGCAGCGCGGCGACGATCTCGGCTAAGGCGCGCAGGTCGCGCAGCGGGTGAATTCGCCGCTCCAGCCACCGCAGAGAGATAAAGGGAACTCCGGCTGAGGCGAGCTGTTCAGTGACCGGACCGCGCCCTCCCACTAGCACGGTGGCCTGGTGCCCGCGCTCGAGCATGGCTCGCGCCAGGTCGCGGACGTGGATGCTGGCGCCCCCAACCGCATCGGCCCGCGTGATGAGGTAGGCGATTTTCACCGCGCCTCCTTCCGCGACACGATCACCAGGAAGGCCAGCTTGCGGAAGACGGCGCGGGCGGCCGCCGCCACAATCGGGAGATCCGCCAGCGCCGCCAGAGCCTTCCGCCCCGGCCGGTCGAGCAGGCGGAAGCGGATGTAGTCGCTCTCGCGGAGCTGGCTCACGAAGAAGCGCCCGAAGGCGTCGAAGATCTCGCGGCGCCCGCGATAATGCGTGTAGGCATCGATCCACGCCAGCTTATCCACGGCCCATTGCCGGCACGTCGGCGCTTCCTGCTTCCAGGTGCCCAGGCCCAGGCGGCGCAGCCCCCAGACATAGTAGAAACGCAGCCGCGAGTTACGGGCAAACCAGTGCGCGAAAGGGATGCCGATGTGACCTTCCCGGAAGACGTCGCGCGCCGGAAAAATGCTCAGTACCGCGCCATCTGGTTTCAGCACCCGGTGGATTTCCGCGAGCGCGCCATCGAGGTCCGCCACGTGCTCCAGCACCTGGTTATTCACCACCAGGTCGAAGGACGCGGTGGCGTAGCCCAGACGGCCGTCGCGGATCTCGCGGATGGTGGCGCCGAGTAAGCCCGACTGCTCGGCCTCCGCGCGCGCCTTCGATCCGCCGTAGTAGACGTCGGCGCCGGCCATGTCCAGCCCGGCGGCAAGGCCGGCCTGGACCAGGCGGCCGGCGCCGCATCCGTAGTCGAGCACCCTCGCCCCGCCGCGCTGGCGCGCGAACCGCATCGCGAAGTCAAGCGCAAACCGGTTGGTCACGTCCATGTCATGAGTGGGGCAGGCTTCAGCACGGCAATCCGAGCCGGGCCCCCAGGGTGCACCGTCAGAAGGCGAGAATGGAGCGCCCGCAAGCGGGCGTTGGCAGGCGGAAACGCCTGCCCCACCAACACCCAAACCCGTGGCTTGGCGATACAACTGCTCCCATTGCGACGTTACCGCGCCCATGTCGAAGCGGGCCAGCGCCAGTTCGCGCGCGGCCTCGCCCATCTCCCGGCGCGCCGCGCCGGGTAGTTCCACCAGCCGCGCCATGGCGGAGGCCAGAGCTTCCGGATTGCCGCAAGGCGCCAGAAAACCGGTCTGAGCGTCCACCACGGCATCGCGCGCGCCACCGGCATCGGTGGTCACACAGGGCAGGCCGCTAGAGGCCGCCTCCAGCAGCACCATCGGCAACCCTTCCACCACGGAGGACAACACCAGCCCGTCGGCCGCATTCATCAGGGCGGCAACGTCTTCGCGCGCCCCCAGGAAGTGCGCCCGCACGCGAAGCTCGCGAGCCAGCGCCGCCAACTCCGGCCCTAGCGGTCCCGCGCCCGCGATGAAAAGGATACCTTCGCGGAGCCGCGCCGCGGCGCGCAGCATCGTCGGATAGTCTTTCTTCCACATCAACCGCCCGGCCGCCAACCAGACGAACTCGTCGCCGGCGCCCAACTCGGCGCGCAAACGGAGCCGGCGCGCCGCGTCCGGCCGGAATCGCCCGGTATCGACGCCGTTGGGTATCACCCGCAGTTTCCCGCGCCGCACCGCGCCCGAGGCCAGGTGACGCTCCGCCACGGCCTGGCAGACGGCGACGGTGGCGTCCGCCAGCGGATCGGTGGCGCGGTACAGCCAGTCGCGCCAGCGTGTGCCCGTCGAATGCCGGCTACTCTCGGCCATGCTGTGCAGCGTGGAGACGATCAATGGCGTTGGGAAGGCCAGGCTCATCAGACGGGCCAGCAGGTTGGCGTGAAACATGTGGCTGTGCAGCACCCTCGGCCGCTCCTGGCGGAGGATCGCCGCCAGGCGCGCCGCGGCCAGTGGATTCGGCCGGCCCGGTTGCATCCCGAGCGAATGCACCTGGACGCCGGCCGCGGCGAGCTCCGCTTGGAAAGCACTGGGGTCCAGCAGAGAAACGACGCTCACCGGCCAACCTCGGCGGCGCAGCGATAGCGCCAGCAGGGCCACCTGCGTCTCGGCGCCACCACGGGCCAGGTTGGTGGTCAGCAGCACCACCGGCCCCGTCATGGAGTTGCTCCGGCAAGGCGCTCGAAAAGCCCGGCATAGGAGGCGACCATGGCGTCCACGCTGAAGATGGCCGCGTGCCGCACGGCCGCGGCCCCCAACTCATGCCGGCGATCGGGGTCACGGGCCAGGAAGGCAAGCGCGGCGGCGAAGGTGCGCACTTCTCCAGGGGGCACCAGCAGCCCCGTCTCCCCGTCCGCCACAAGTTCCGGCACGCCGCCAACCGCGGTCGCCACCACGGGCAACCCGGCCGCCGTGGCCTCCATCACCGCCAAGGGGCTGCCTTCCCAGTGAGAGGACAAGGCGAAGAGGTCGCAGGCGGCCAGCATCTCGGCCACGTCTGCCCGAACGCCCAGAAAATGCACCCGTCCGGCGACACCGCGGCGCGCGGCATACTCCCGGGCCGCTTCCCGCAGGCTGCCGTCTCCCACCAGCAGCAGGCGCGAGTGTGGGGCATCGCCGAACGCCTGGGCGAATGACTCGATCAGCCCGAGCGGGTTCTTTTGCGGCTCCAGACGGGCCACGGAAGCGATCAGGAAATCGCCTTCGGCGAAGCCGTTTTCCTGCCGCCACTGCTGCCGCGCGCCGGGCCGGCGGAAAGCCTCCGAATCGATGCCGTTCCGAATCGTAGCCGCCGGTTCGGCGCCGTACAACTCGCGGAACGAACGGCGCACCTGCTCTCCCACGGCGACCGCGGCCACCCGGCGCCTGAACGCGGCGCGGTGAATCAACCGGCCGGCCAGATCCACCCCTTCGCCGCCAGATTGTGTACCGTGTGGACCATGGCGCCGGCGCGCGCGGCCAGTCCCGCGGGAAGGCTGTAACGGAGCACGTAGGAGTGGGTGTGCACCACCGAGGGACGGAAAGCGCGCATGACACGGTATAGCCGCGCCACCATACGCGGGTCGAATCCGGGGTGCTTGCCAAGGTGCCAGGTGTCGACGCCGGCCTCGGCCAGCTCCGGCTCCAGCCCGCCGGGAAACGCGTCGAACAAGGACACCACGCCTGTCTCGAAGCGGCTCGGATCCAGCCGGCAGGCCAGCGATACCGCCATCCGCTCGGCGCCGGCGCGCTTCAGGGACGCCAGGACCTCCAGAACCCGGATCTTCATTCCTGTAACCCGTCGGTCCGCCAAGGGCGGCCCCACTCCGTCATGATCAACGCCACAATCAGCCAGCTCGGTTTGTAGTGCTCCCAGGTCAAAGTCGATACACCGACGGCCCAGACCGCCAGCATGATCGCCCACAGGGCGCGCTCGGTGGATGGCAAAGTCCAGACATACATCGCGACTGTCCCGAGCAGGAGCGCATACACCGCGAAGCCGATTACGCCGCACTCCACCAGCACGGAAAGGAACGTATTATGGGCAACATACTGCGCGCCGGGCACGTCCGGCGTGCCCAACTGGGGACGCACGGCCTCCGGGTATGCGCCCGCGCCGATGCCCAGGACGGGATGGCGGCGCAAGACCTTCAACCCGGCCTTCCAGATGGTCGTCCGGTTGTGCAGCGTTCCACGGGTCAGCTCCGCGGTGGTGGTCGCCAGACGCTGCCGCGTGGCCACCGGCGCAAAGCCGTACAAGCCGAGCAGCAGGAACAACAGCAGCAGCGCGCCCGACGTGCGCTGCCCAGGGTCCGACTTGCCCCATGTCCACAGGACAAAACCGAATGCGGCGAAGCTGGCCACCAGCGCGGTGCGCGATCCCGTCAACAGCAGCGCGCCAATCACCACCAGTGCCGCGCCCCGGTAGCACCACCGCATGAGGCTGCCCTTGCGCAGGCCCAGGTACAACGCGAGCGGGATGGAAAGGGCCAGGACCAGCCCGAAGTCGTTGGGTTCGAACCCCGCCGCGGCGTAGCGGTGGTAGTAGGTCTGTTGTCCCTGGGAGAAACGGAAACCGGCGCTGGCGCATGCGGCCACCGCTCCCCAGACGTACGACTGCATCAACCGGGTTTGCAGGAGTGCATCGCGGCAGGTGTCCCAGATCATCCAGACCATGGCCAGCAGTTCCGCGAGCGTGAGAACCCGCCTGAGGGTTGCCTGGTGGTCCACGCTCCAAAAGTAAGTCAGCGCGGACCACATCACGAAGACGGCAGCCAGGCCCAATGCCAGGTTGGGCGGACGGAGAGATCCGCGCCGCGCCGCCACAACCGCCACGGTCAAGAAGGTGAAAATCCCGAGCAGGTGCGAAAGCGTGGCGGCGCCCGGCACCTGGATGCTCTTCTCCCAAGGAATCGAAAAGACGAACACGCACAACAGGAACGCGGCGGCGCGCGAGGCGAAGCCCGATCGAGGTTTGCCGTTCATCCAGCGGCCTCGACACGGCGCATGGCGCGGGCAAGAATCAAAGCCTCACCGCCGATTTGCGCCACCGCGGCGATCGCCAGAGACACCGCCGCGCCGCGCAACCCGAACCTCGGCACCAGCAGCCAGCTTGCAGCCCCGCAACTGGCAGCCACGACGCAGAACAACGGCACCTGCGCATCGAAGGCGCGAGCCGCGGTGATGGCATAGCCAAGGGCGGCTGCAATGTAGCTTGGAATGGCTGCGGCCATGACCGCCACCAGCAGGCCGCCGCGGGCCGCGTACTCCGGGCGGTAGACCGCGCCGAGGATGGTCGCGCCGAAGGCGGCCGCCACTACCACGCCGGCCACGCCGAGCGCGCCGACGAAAGCCGCCAGCAGGAAGGTCAGTCTGAGAAACTGCCCCGATTCGCGCCGGTTGAAGTGGCGCGCCAACCGGGGCGTGGCGGCCTGGCCCAGTGCGTTGACCACCGTGCTGCCCACCGTCATGAAAGAAGCCACCGCCGCGAAGACGCCCAATTCACCCACACCCAGAAAACGTTCGATGGCGTACCGGGGCAGGTTCGTGTTCAGCGAGACCAGCAGCAGCATCACGCCGAGCGGCATCGCCGCGCGCAGGATGGACGCTTCGGCCCGCAGGCCCGACCGCGCCATGCTCTCGCCCGCCGCGCCCCTTGGCCGGTCGTAGGCCAACAGCAAGGCCACTCGCCCCGCCGCCATCGCGGACAGCGCCCAAACCAGATCGCGAAACACGTACAATGCCAGCCCAAAGGCGCACACCGACACCAGGCCCCGCGCCATCATGGAGCGGGCGATGAGCGACATCTCATCGCGCCGCTGCATGGCGCCGTAATAGATGTCGCTGACCGTCTCGCTGCTCTGCGCCAGGCCCGTTACCAGGATCGCCGCGGCCAGCCCCGCATGCCCGGATGCCAGCGCCAGAATGGCGATGCCCACCAGGCTGAGCCCCGATACCCCGAGACGAACCGCAAGGTAATCTCCGAACGGCTGGCGCCCGTCCACGTCGGTGGCCAGAACGGCCCTCAGGTTCAGGTGCGACAACATCACCAGCGGAGTAACGAGGGCCACTGCCAGGGCGTATTGCCCCAGCATCTCGCTGCCGCCCAGTTTGGCCAGCAGGCTGAGAATCGCCCACTGCGCTGCGGCGTAGAAGCCATTTCCGGCGAGAGTCCAGGCAAAGCCCGATCGTAGCGAAGCCGAAGAGCGGGGAGGCGGTTTGCCGCATGGGCCGTTGCGCATCCCCTCATTTTAGCCGAGAGGTGCCGCGGGCCGAAGCGGTCAGAGAGGAAGCGGGGTGCGCGACATTTGTTGGTGCGCGCTCGACTCATGCCAGGAGTTACGATACTGCCATGCGTCGCTATCTTGCTTTCATCCTCTCGCTCGTGGTGGCGTGTTCATGTGCCAGCGGCGCCAGCCGTGCGCTTCTGCTGATTTCGATTGACGGCCTGCGGCCCGACTACGTTCTTCAGGCCGACGCGCACGGCCTGAAGATCCCTCATTTGCGCCGCATCCTGCGGGAGGGCGCGCATGCCTCCGGTGCGCGGGGCGTGCTGCCTACCGTCACCTATCCGAGCCATACCACCATCGTGACCGGTGTCTGGCCGGCGAAGCATGGGATCTATACCAACACTACGTTCGATCCGCTCGGCATGAACTTCGAAGGCTGGTATTGGTACAGCGAAGATATCGCCGTACCCACTTTATGGGAGGCCGCGGCCAAGGCCGGACTGACCGTGGGAAGCGTTTCCTGGCCGGTGAGCGTGAGCGCCAAAGGAATCCGCTACAACGTGCCGGAGTACTGGCGTACCCAGAAGACCGCCGACGACCTCAAGTTGCTGCGCGCCATCGCAACGCCCGGCCTGGTTGCGGAAATCGCCAAAGATGCGGGCCCGTATAACCTCGACCTGGATGACGCGATTCCCGGCGATTTGGCGCGGACACGGTATGCCGCCTGGATCCTGCGGCACGGGAAACCGCAGTTGATGACGGTCCACCTGGCGGCGCTCGATCACTTACAGCACGCTACCGGGCCCTTTAGCCCCGAATCCAACAGCACGCTGGAGCAGATCGACGAAATGCTGGGGCAGTTGGAGGACGCCATGCGCGCGGCCCATCCGGACTACGCGATTTGCATTGTCTCCGATCACGGCTTTTCCGGCATCGACCACAGTCTCAACCTGATGAAGGCGTTCGCGGACCAAGGCCTGGTCACCCTGGGGAAAGGCAGCGGTTTTCGTGGAGCGCCGCTGGTAGTGGATTGGAAGGCGTTTCCGAAGGTGGATGGCGGCTCGGCCGCCATTGTGTTGAAGGATGCAAAGGACGACGCGACGCGCGCCAAAGTGGAACGGCTGTTGCGCTCTCTCGCCGCCGATCCGGCCAATGGCATCGCCGCCATTCTGGACCGCCAGGCCATTGCGGCCATGGGCGGGAACCCAACGGCCGCATTTTGGGTGGACATGCGTGCCAACTTCTCCGTAGTGAATACGCTGGGACCTCTGGTGAGCCCGATCAAGGGAGGCACGCACGGCTATTCGCCGTCGCATCCGGAAATGCTCGCCTCGTTTTTCATGGCGGGGCCAGACGTCCGGCCAGGCCTCGCGCTGGGTGAGATCGATTTGCGCAGCATTGCTCCCACCATGGCTGCGTATTTGGGTTTCCCGTTTCCGTCGGCCGACCTGAAGGCCCTGGCCGTGCTTCGATAGCCGGTTATTTCAGGAACTGCGCCGCGTTTTCTTTGGTAACCAACGTCTCGCCGACGTCGACCCTTTTTTCGATCGGCTCGCCCCGCGCCGCCTTCAGCGCGGTTTCGACCGCGCTCCGGCCCAGCAATTCGGGATACATGGCCACATCGCCCGCTAGCCGGCCCGCCGCGACCGCACGCACCGCTTCGCGCGTTGCATCGATTCCGATGACCGCGATTTTGCCTGTCAGATTGCGAGCGGCAATCGCTTCCACGGCGCCCAGCGCCATCTGGTCGTTGCCGGCGAAGACGGCACCCAGGTCCGGATACCTGGTCAACAGATTCTCCATGACCGACATGGCCAAAGCGCGTTCGCTGTTGGCCGGCTGCACGGCCACGCACTCGATTCCCGGCGTATCGTGAATGGCTTCCCGAAAACCAGCCATACGCTCCTCATGGGTTGGGACTCCCATAATTCCGCGGATCACGGCCACTTTGCCATTGCCGCCGAGAATCTTGACGATGTACTCCCCGGCAATGCGGCCGGCCCGGCGATTGTCCGATCCGACGTAAGTCAGCTTGGACGCCCAGGCGATGTCCGTGTCGAAAATAATCACCGGGATGCCCGCCGCGCGGGCACGATCGAGAACGGGGATCAGCTCGGAAGCGCCAGTGGGCGCGACCGCCAGCGCAGACACCCGTTTGGTGATCTGGTCTTCCAGAATGGAGACCTGCTGGTCGATATTCACCTCGCGCTCGGGCGCCAGCACCGCCAAGCGGACGCCCGGATTCGCCCTGGCGGCGTCCTCCGCGCCGGCTTTGACGCGCTGCCACCATTCACTATCGAGAGCTTTGGTGACAAGCGTGATATCGATTGTCCTTTTGGGACTCCCCTGGCGGCAGGATCCCAACAGAAGTACGGCGACGCTCAAGGCGATGGCCGGCAGGCGGAAAGGGCTCGTTCTCATGGCGGTTGCGGTTATGCCTCCAGCTCCTCGATATCCACCGGCCGGCCTTCGCGCAGCGACCGGTTGGCGGCCACACTGATGCGTAGCGCCGCCATGGCATCCGCCCCCGTGATGAAGGGCGGAAGGCCCTTACGCACATGATCCACGAAGTTCCGGATCTGCGCCAGATAGGCATTTTCGAAGCGCTCCATGAAGTACGGCACGGCGTCGTGCGAGATGCCCTCGGGAGTCATCATCAGAATGGGGGTTTGCCGGTAATACCCGATTTGAATGGAGCCTTTGGTCCCCCATATTTCGCCGCGAATATCATATCCGAAAGCCGCGTTGCGGCTCAGTTGCACCACACCCAAAGTGCCGTTCCGGAACACCAGATCGACGATGGCATTATCGATATCGCCCACGGACTTCATTTCAGGGAACGCCAACGTCCCGCCGATGGCGTGCACGCGCCTTACTTCCCCCATGTACATCCGCGCGGCATCGAAATCGTGAACGCCCATATCGGCGATCAACCCGCCAGAGACCTTGGGATCGCAGAAGGCGAGCGGCGGGGGGTAAGGATCGCGTGAGATGGACGTGAACACGACGGGCTCGCCGATGGCCCCCGCTTCGACCTTGCGCTTGGCTGCGAGGTAACCGGCGTCGAAGCGGCGTTGGAACGCCATCTGGAAGAATACACCGGCAGCCTGCACCGCCTGGGTCATTTCCTTAGCGTCGTCAAGGGTGAGAGAAATCGGCTTTTCGCAGAAGATCGCTTTGCCGCTTTTTGCCGCATCCATGACGACTTCCTTGTGCGTGCTGGTGGAGGTGACGATGGCCACCGCGTCGATCTGGCGATCATTCAGCAGATCCTGGTGATTGACGTACCACTTCGCCACTCCGAACTCGGAGGCGAACGATTCCGCCAGACCCGTCTTGGGGTCCGCGACCGCGACCAGGGCGACGCCCGGCACCCGCTGGGCCAGGTATTGGCCATACATGCGGCCCAGCCTGCCCACGCCAATCAGTCCCACATTCAGTTTTGTCATCCTAATCGATCCGTCCTTTCCGTATCTTGTCCTTCTCGCCCTATTCGGCGCTGCCCCTCTCGGTAGCGCGCTGCCGCACGATGTCCACCCAAACCGCCGCTACAATCACGATCCCGATCACCACCGTCTGCCAGGCGGCGGACACGTTGAGGAGGTTCAGCCCATTCCGCAATACTCCCATAATGAGCGCGCCCACCAGGGTGCCGCTTACCGTGCCGACGCCGCCCAGGAAACTGGCGCCACCGATCACCACGGCGGCAATCGAATCCAGTTCGCCGCCCACCCCGGCCAGCGGAAAGCCGGAGTTCATGCGGCCTGCCAGCACGATGGCGCCGGCGGCCGCGGTCAGGCCGCTCAACGCGTAGACCAGCACCAGCCGGGCATCCACCGGCACTCCGGACAGCCGCGCCGCCAGCGAATTGCCGCCGATCGCATAGATGTCGCGCCCAATGGTGGTGCGGCTCAGGAATACGTAGAACGCTCCGCAAAACAGCAGCACCAGAATCACGGGCGCCGGAATCCAGCCAATCGACCCCGCCCCCCAGAACCGGAACCCGGAGGGTAGCTCGGAAATGGGAAATCCGCCCGAAATGACCAACGCCAGGCCGCGGGCCACGTTCATCATGCCGAGCGTGGGAATGAACGGGTGCGGCAAGTGCAGCTTGGTCAGCAGAATTCCGTTGACGGCGCCCAGCGCGGAGCCGATGGCGAGCGCGGCCACAACACTGATCACAGGCGGCACGCCGGCGTGCATCAACAGCGCCACCATGACGCAACAGAGTCCCAGGATCGAGCCCACCGACAAGTCGATTCCACCGGTGATAATGACCGTCAACTGCCCGAGGGAAACCAGCGCGTTGACGGCGGACTGGCGGCAGACGTTGAGCAGGTTGTCGGCTGTCAGGAACCGGTCGGACGCGCCGCCCAGCGCCCCACACAGAATCAGCAGTCCCAATAAAGGACCGAACCTGCGTAGCAGGCTGGCCGGGGACAGGGCGTGGCGAGGCTTCGCCCCGGGGGCGGGCCGGAGGGCTCCACTCAATCGGCGCCTCCGGTTGCCAGGTGCATAATGTTTTCCTCGGTGGCTTCCGCGCGGGTAAGCACGCCGGCGATGCGGCCGCGGTGCATGACCACAATCCGATCCGCCACTGCCATCAATTCCTCGAGTTCGGAAGACGCCATGAGTACGGCCGCGCCCCCGCCGGCCAGCGTTCGAATCACGTCGTAGATCTCGGCCTTCGCGCCCACGTCGATGCCGCGCGTGGGTTCATCCAGCAGAAACACTTTGGCGCCGGCGAACAGCCACTTGGCCAGGACCACTTTTTGCTGCGTGCCGCCGCTCAGATAAACGACGGGCTGGTTCAATCCGGCCACTTTGATGCGTAGGGCGCCAATCCATTGTTGCGCCATCCGCACCTCTTGGGAACGGCGCACAAAAAATCGCGTGCGCCCGCCGGCCAGGGCGATATTCCGCAACACGGAGGCGCCCAACACCAGGCCTTTCGCCTTGCGGTCGTCGGGCACCAGTGCCAGGCCGTGGCGGATCGCGTCCACCGGATTACGTAGTCTGGCGCGCCGTCCATTCACCCAGACCTCCCTTGTGGGACCGGCGTCCCCGCCTGTCGTTACCGGGTGGGCTGGGCCGGCGCCGAACAACCACTCCAGCAATCTCGTTCGTCCTGCCCCGGCGAGCCCCGCCAACCCCACGATCTCGCCGCGATGGACGGTCAAATTGAGGGAGCCCTGAATGCGGAGAGCCTCCTCGGATTGTACGCTCCCGGCCACCGCCGATTGAAGCCGCTCCTTTAGCTCCGCCCCGATCATGGCGCGCACCAGCTCCTCGGGGGTGACTTCCGAGGTCGGTTGCGTGAGCACGCGCCGGCCATCGCGCAGCACGGTCACGCGGTCGGAAATCTCGAAGATTTCCTTAAGGCGGTGAGAAATGTAGATCACGCCGACGCCACGGGCGCGCAACAGCCGAATGGACCGGAACAAAGCCTGCGCATCGTGGTCGGACAAGGGAGCCGTGGGTTCATCCATGATGATCAGCCGGCTCTCGAAAGCCACCGCGCGGGCGATTTCCACCAGTTGCCGCTCCGCCAGGCTCAATTCCGCCACCAGCCGCCGCGAGTCGATCTCGCGCCCCAATTCGGCGAGCACGCGGCGAGTCCTTTCGTGCATCTCGCGGAAGTTCACGAAGCCGCGGGAAACCGGGTGGCGGCCCAGAAATACGTTTTCCGCCACGCTCAACTGCGGCACCAGCGCCAGTTCCTGATGCACAAAGCTGATCCCCAGCGCCTGCGCGTCGCGCGGTCCCTCGAAGCGGACGGGCCGGTCCTCGCAGAGCATTTCTCCCGCATCCGGCCGCACCACGCCGCTGACGATGTTCATCAGCGTCGATTTGCCCGCGCCATTCTCGCCCACCAGCGCATGCACCTCTCCCCGCCGCAGGTCGAAGCTGACCGCCTCCAGGACTGCGATCCCGCCGAACGATTTCGAAATGTGGCGCGCTTCCAGCAACAGCGGGGAATGATCCACGTGGTTACACCGCGTTCCAGATACAATTCCTGGCAGGCCTCGTCAAAGCCTTCCACCTGCACCGCCTTCCGCCGCGGTATAGGGCAGCGTTGGATGGAGTGGTTCGGGCGTCAACCGCGCCGGTTCTTTTCCTCCTCCCGCACCACGCTCCAGAGATGGTCGGCGGAGCGCTCCTGGTCCCATTGCGGGGTGGGCTCGAAATATCCCGTGCCGGGCATCAGATGCTTCTTCACCGCCTCCTCGTTCAAGGTGATGCCCAGGCCCGGTTTGTCCGGAACCTTGATCCATCCCTTGTTGATGATCGGTTTCTCGATCCCGTCCACCAGGTCGCCCCAGAATGGGACTTCCATCGCGTGGTTCTCGCAGGCGAGGAAGTTGGCGGTGGCCGCGGCGCAGTGCACGCTGGCCATGGCGCCCACCGGAGTGCCGGCATAGTGCATCGCCATGGGCACGCCCAACTCCATGGCCCTTTCCCCAATCTTGTGCGTCTCCAGTATTCCGCCCGACGTCGAAATGTCCGGA
>Ga0182030_10008782_pt1 | contig 20831 bp, 11 predicted proteins | sample 812S3MmetaG_FD_121299 | JGI IMG/M metagenome (GOLD analysis project Ga0182030, IMG submission 121299) | Permafrost microbial communities from Stordalen Mire, Sweden - 812S3M metaG (Illumina Assembly) | ecosystem: Environmental > Terrestrial > Soil > Wetlands > Permafrost | place: Sweden...
AAGTGATACAGCATATGCAAAGAACTGGCTCGCTGTAATCTCGGGAGTTTGGTGGAAATATCGCTTCCCCTCCGCAAGCGCCGTGCCGACGTCATCTCGTAATTTGAGCTTCAGCCGACCGTCATCCCCCGCCCATGCGACGCCTGGCCCATCGCACCGCCGGGATTCAAAGTGACACTCTATGCCGGCGGCTACAACGCGCCGCTACAGCGCGCTCAAGCCACCGAGCACATGGCACGCGCCGCCGGAACCTTCACCCAGCCGCGCCTCGTCCGCGGAGCGCCCAACGGCGACCTCTTCCTCGCCGATTCAGGCGCTGGCTTCGTCGACGTTTTGCGCGGCGTTGGCCCCGGCGGCAAAGCCCAGCAGATCGAGCATTTCACCACCGGCCTTGACCACCCTTTCAGCATCGCCTTCTACCCTGCCGTCAAACGAACAGCTTTGCAAGTCGAAATTCTACATTGACCGGAATATTCGGCATGCGGATATGCGAGTCTAAAACTCGTCATCTTCCAATCGGCTCTCTGGCAAGAGTTCCCGGTTCCTGCCGGAGCTACCCTCCCATTTTGCTGCGATTCCTTCGATGTCCGGTGCGCTGGGAGTAGTTGATGACCAAGCTTTGATGAACGCGGGGTCGTCGCTTCGAGGCTTGGGATCAACATCGTTTATCCGTACCTGAAGCGGCAAGGACACACAATCGCCAAGCACGATCGCCTGTTGTTGCGCCAACGCGGGAAGCTGGTCCAACAGCTCGCGATTCACGCCGCTGATCACGCTCTTGAAATACTCCTGATCGTCCGGATTTTGAATGCGGTGGACGATGAAGCTATTGCATTGTGCGAGTACTGTCCGTGAAAGTTCGCTTGGACGCTGAGAGGCTACGAGAAGGCTGAGCCCGAACTTTCGGCCTTCCTTGGCTATCTTTTCGAACACTTCCCGCGCGCGCTCCTGGCGCTCTAATCGAGCATTCGCGGGAATGTAGTGATGGGCTTCCTCAAGGATCAAAACGACCGGGAAACTGCCGCGGTCAGGATTGCGTTGCATAAACTCCAAGACCAACCGCCCCAGCAATGCAGTGACATTCTCCAGCACTTCAGATGCAAGCTGGCTCAAATCAAGGATTGTGATCTGATGCGACGGCAAACCCTGCGGATATTGAGCGGTATATGACTCTTTCCACGGAGGAGGGTCGGTCTCGAAGTGCTTATCTGGTCGCAGCCCGAAAAGTAAGCGGAGAAACGATGCCAGCGCCTGCGCAAATGGTGGAACCTGAAACAAGAATGCGTAGCGCGGATCTTGACGGGCCTGCTCCAAGCGAAGCTGCAGGGTGCCCACATAGCTGCGGATATTCGCGTTCTTTTGTGCTTCTCGCCCAAGCACTTCAGAGAAAACGGACGTTACAAACTCGTCGAAAGAAAAGTGTGTCGGAGAATCAACGCCAACCGGAACTACATCGCTATCGATAGCAGCCGCTCGGTCGTTGGCGACCTGTTCACGGACTTTTTGAATTGTCTCCCGGATGGTGTTGTTTCCGACGGCATCAATCGCTCCATCGCCGATGCTACAAGGAGCAAAAAGACCGCATGCTTCAACGTATGCCGACAACTGGACAGCCGAATCAGGATTCGCGGTCCGCTGTGCGATCAGTAGTCGTTGTAGCGATCCAACCTGTTCACGCACATTCTTTCTTCCATAAAAAGCAGCGCCACCGGTGTTTTGCAGAATGCCTTCTATTTGATTCATCGTATCTTCGATCGTGTTAAGCAATCTCGTCCACGATCCGCCTGGCCTGCCAGCTGCCCTAGCGGCGCTAATCGCGGTGAACAACAGCGGTGCCTGCGCGCCCTCGCCCGGCCGGAAAAAAGCGTGGTAATCCACACTATTCATGAACCAGTGCGGAATCCAGAGTCCTGCCGGTGCATCGCCGTCATTGCGCAAGACGAGTCTGTCATAGAGGGGTGTCCCGTCTGACTGCGTAAATGCGTGCTCATATTCATTGTTGGTGTCGAAGATTATGAAATGAGCATTCGGCATCCCTCGATCAAGAACAGCGCGAACCAGTGCAGTGACTGTACAGCTTTTACCGGCACCTGTGTTACCTAAGATGGCGGCGTGCTTACCGAAGAATTTATCAATGTCTATATTCACATCGTAATCAGTGAATATAGGCGACTTTCCGATGGTTACATGGTGAGGATTATTCTTACCCGCTTTATCGAAGATGACGTCAAGGTCTTCCTCGCTGGCAAACCACACCGGATTGTCGAGTTCGGGATAGCGCTTAACCCCGTATTCGAACCGAACACCGCGTGCGCTTTCGGTAAGAGTGCCGATCATACTGGCCCAGATTGTCCGACGCGGCCTTGCGATGACCAGCATTTGGCGACTATTCATGCTCGCCTCGGCTTCTTCGGCCATATCGAGGCTCGTAACGATCGCTACGACGCGTTCGCTGCCGACCGGGACAATGACGAAACTATTGATCACCGCAATTGAATACAGACCGCCCAAGCTGCTCTTCACGTAGCTGCTCGTCTCCGGTAGCAACTCAACGAGCACCTGGTAGGTCTTGACCTTCACCGTCCGACCGATTGTCCGATCACTTGGCATCAGGCTCACTCAGACTCTTGAATGCTTTCGCCAATTCTTCGTTGGCTTTGGCTTCTGTGTTCAATTCAGAGATGTCCGGCATCAGCTTGGTGCTGAAGTCTTGTAGTGTTCCGCTTCCGCTCACGTAATTGCCATCTGCTCCTTTTTCTCCGCCGACAATTACCAAAATCCGTTTGCTATCTATCTGGGTCAGACGCCAGATCTCGTGGTCCTCTCCAGGTACTGCGCCCTTTGCCGGCTCAGCAAGGGAAGGCGTCACGATTACGAGCACGAAGCTTGGAATGCTCAAAGCCTGATATATAAGCCGGTTTACGTGGCTATCCTGAAAGCGATAACCAATGACCAACAAAACGCTCTGTTGTTGTGTGATCTGTGCGCTCAGATGCCGAAACATCTCCGAGTAGGGGTAGCCGTTCATCTCTGTAACCTTCAGAGGAGACGGGTAGATCATGACATCGCCGTATTCCGCATCCTCTGGACTGCCATGACGGATTATGACCTCAGATCCCTTCGAGTCGTGTCGGCGCCAGTTAGTGCTTCCATGGAGCTTGTAAAGATGAATGACCCGGTCGACGCGCGTTACGCGGCCCTCTGTCGTCTCGCCCGGATAATAGAGGTCATAGTGGTAGGATTCCGTGCGGAGTGTCCGATTGATGGTGCCGAGAAACCCATCAAAATAGAGGACACCTAAGTTATCGAGCGCGCGCTCAATCAGGAGATCGTAATTCAGGGTAAAAATCTTCGCTCGCGGCAAGGTGGTACTGCGCAGCAATATCCGGCGGAGCAATTCTTCGTGGAATTTGAGGTTGGCGTCGTCTGTCTCGCTGACTTCTTTGCATTTGAGAAAGAGCCACTTCTTCAGGAGTTGTTCAAGACTCTTAGCATCTGAGGCCGAGACAGGCTTACCGTCTATAGTCGTCTGGTGGCCGAGAAGCTGCTCATTCGCTTGAATATTGGCGAGGACAGTCAGGAGTGGCTCGATGCCAATCTTGCCGGCCTTTGGTAGCAGGATCTCCAGCGTCTTGAAGGCCGCCGCCTGGAGATCACTATCTTTAAGGTGAAACTCGGTCTTTGCAAACTCCTTGGTGAGACTCCCGACGTCACCGATGAGCGGCGAACCAAGAGGAATACTGCAGCCATTCCCTATGAGGACGGAGAGGTTCCGTACCTCTAGATATTGGCGTAGCCGTTGAATGAGACGGCCATAGTCCTCATCAGTTTTGAGAGCGATTGGCGATGAGCCAAGGTAATACCTGTTTTCACTCATGGCGGGTGCTGCGCCGAATTATAGCACCGCACTTTTGGCGGCAAGGACAAACACCTCCTAGTTCGGCCCGCGTGAATCCCGATATGCTGGTTCTAGGCTCGCTGGTTGATATCGTTCTGTACTAGCCCCCGCCGTGTTTCGATCAGACGCTTGCTTCCGCCGCCCCAATTTCAGGGATTGGAACATCCCCCCAAATGGCTCTGAAATCTTCGATCAAGATCTCGATGGCTGGGTTTGCCTTCGCGTTCAGAGCAAGCGCGACAGTCTCAACGGCCTGAAGTAACGCCACATGTGTCGCTATCAGCGCCTCACCTCCCCACTTGTGAGTGGGTGGGAATTCAACGCGCCCGCTTTCTTCATCGATCTCCCGCATCCATCCGCTTATCGTGCCGTGAAGTATCTGATTCGCAACAGGCATCACCGTCTTGTAGCTTTGCGCCGTGTTTGTCTTCTCAGCCCTCTGAAAGAGATTGTCGCGGCACCAGCTATCCTGCTTCACTGTTCTCTCTGTCCCAGCAGCGTTCTGCACCTTGTACCGAAACATATCCTTGACTCGCTGGTATTCTGCTTCATCTGCGGCCATCTTTTCCGGTGGTATCTGTTTCAACAAATCAGGGGACGATTCGTTCATATAGGCATAGAGTTTGTGGAACTCAACCCAACGCCACTCCAAATACTTCTCACCTTGCTCGGGAAACCTGCGGATGTATTCGGCGTTTATCGCATTCTCGATGATCCCGCGCACAATCTTCATTGCGCCGTGGCCCATGCCATTTCCGACCAGCGTGACAACTTCTGCCGTTCCAGTCGCGACCAAAATGAGAAGATTCATCTGTAAGCGCTGGTTACCGTCGAGTGCCTCATAAGCAGGATTGACGATGTTGCGGACGGCCTCCTGCAGTCTTCCGATTCGCTCGAAGAACTCCGGATGCCGCTTGACCACTTCTGGCCAGAAATCTTGGTTGGCGAAAACGGGTTGTAGTTTTGGACTCGCGCTCATCATCCCCACATAATACGCCGCTGTTTTCCCGACTGATAACCAACTCCTCCAATCTCCTTTGCCGTATTCAGCCACCACCGAGATCTCGCCTTTAGAGTCACCGATCGGGGATGGGTAAACCCCACGCCTTCAGGCGGCAGTAGCACTTGTTCTTGCCTTTTAGCCCTCTCCAGGCCACCAAGGACGGAGTGAGCACAAGAGCGTTCAGGGTTACAGAGCCGAAGCAGCAATATCGGCCGCATGGCCGATCAATCCGGCTTTCATCCGTAACTCCGAAGCCACCGGCTTTTAGCCGGTCGGTCAGTTCACACCAGCGACTATGCGCAGCAGTCATAAGTCAATGACGACTTATATCTAGAGCCGGCGGGACGATGCCTCTCCACCAGCAACGTAGGATGCGCCTCGGCACCTAAGCCGGTCGGTATGGCACCTTGGAGGCTCGCGCAAGCGTGGTGATGAATTGCGTCTGAAAGAGTAGATTGATCCCAACTTCCGCATGCGGATGGCTACCTGGACCCAGAATCAGGGCGTTGCACAGAATTGGCCCCTCCTGATTCTTGAGTAATAGCGGATACGAGATATAAGGAACAAGCGCATCTCGCACGGGACGAAATTGGATTGGATGATGCATCGGCATTTTAACGATCTCGGAAGGCAGCACTAATCTCCACTCCTTCTCCTCAAAGAAGCTCTCGTCCTTCACCAGTGGCCCAATGCGAAGTAAATCGGCCTGCAATTCTTCCTGTGCTCGACCAATAATCTCGTTCAGTCGCTTCTGCTTCGTGGAGATGATGTTCTGAAGGGCTTCCTGCGTCAGTCCTTGCGTCTCACCGGCCTTTTCATGCGCTTCGTTAGACACAGAGTCCCAATGTGTCTGGATTGCCTCGTAGTAATGCGCGAAAATCGCCTTAAGCAGAGCGGCCTTATCGGCGTCGGTATATACGCATGGCGCGAACACGACAAAGGTGTCTATGTTTGCAGGAGGTCGCAATCCTCGGAGGTCTAAACCGATACTAACGCCGGTAGAGTGGCCGGCGTAACCACGCCACTGGCTGAGCTGGTCTCCGTGTTCTGAGAACGAAGCTACCATGATTCTCAACTGGTCCTCTCGAAGGACGCCAGCGTTAAAAGCGACATCCAGCGCCTTGATCAGAGAATCGCGCGCCGGAAATTGCTGTCCGATGAATTCGGGCTCAAGTGCCGCCATATCCATTGCGAGCTTCCTGCAATGCCTAAACTCCTCGCGGTCGTTGAGAAATCTGTAGTCCGTGGCCCAAATCGTCTTCGAACTGAGTATGCCCTGGAACGCAGCATACGAAGTGTAGTGCCATAGCGTCGATGGAATCGCTTTCTGGATATGCTCGTTGACTGCCGTGCAACCAACAATACGTGTCGCATCGCTCATATCTGTCTATGATAGTCTCGGCCAAACTTTCCCGGCCTTCAACATTATCCAAGCCACCTTTTCAGCCCTCTGTACCATAGCCGCACACGGCGACGAGCATTCGTAAGCTCGGAAGCCAAGCCTGAAACTTATACTGGTACGGCTACCACAGGTATTCTGGGAGTCACATGAACAAAAAGAATGAATGGGCAGCATTCTACCGAACTCTCAACCGCCTCGGACCTCGATTGCTTAAAGGAGTTCCTCCTGGACTAGATGAATACATTCGTCTGGAAGCTGAGGACTCCGATTCTTTCTGGTCATCTTGGCTGGAGGGGGACTACTCCCACTGGGTTGACGGAGATCCCGAGCTCGCCGTCCGGCGAGGATTAGAAGATTGGGTTTCCAATGTTAAAGAACATTTGAAGGAGATTTTCGGTCCGGATTCACTAATCCCATTTGGAAACAAGGGAATTTCTTATGCGCAAAGAACCGAATGCATAGCATCAGTTGATGGCATCAACTTACGACTTGACGAAGAACATCTAAGGACCTTTATCGATTCAGTGCTCCTCGATTGTGAAGACGGTCGAGACTTTCAAGGCTTGCTGGTACAGAGCATCGTTCAGCCCTGCACGGATACTTCGGAAGGGACATTGATACGCGCCCTTTGCATTCCTTGGAGGATGATCGTTAATTCACTAAAGAACGACTGGCAAAAAGCATTCCAAATATCCAGTCGGCAATGGGAGGAGATGATAGCTGCGGCTTTCGATCAAGCTGGCTACGACGAGGTCATCTTGACTCCAAGATCAGGTGACCACGGACGGGACGTGATTGCAATTAAGAAAGGAGTCGGATCGATCAGGATTATCGACTCTGTAAAGGCATACAAGCCGGGCCACTTGGTTCGATATGACGATGTTCGCGCTCTCGCAGGAGTTTTGCTCGGCGATCAGGGAGCATCCAAAGGCATCGTAACCACAACGTCGGCTTTTGCTCCAGGAATTGTCAACGATCCATTTTTGCAACCCCTTATGCCATATCGTTTAGAGCTTATGGACGGAATAGCACTGCAAAAATGGCTTGAGGATATTGCGCTAGGCTGTCGCCGGGATTGATCGCAGCTCAGATTGCGTGTAGAGATCTTGTCGCTAACTTTCAAACTCTGAAACGAATGGGGCGCCGCAGCCTAAAAGAAATTGAGCACTTGGTCCTCTACCATCGCAATCGCTGATTTCAACGCCGCTGTGAGATTTGGGACCGAGCTGAGCACCTCGGTTAAGTTACTATTGTTGAGCGCAACGTGGGAATGTTGCAGGGGATTCATTGCGGTGCTCATATGTACATGCGGCCCTACCTTATAGAGAAAGTGCCGCTCTGTCTGTGCTTCGTTCGGGTCGCAATGCAGCGCAAGAATCTCACGTTCATCATTGAGATTGCTCCGCAAGTAAAGATGCAAATAGGCACGTTCGAGGTAGAAAGCTTGCTGGCGAAAGTCTGTTTGAAGCCACCGCTCGTGGTACGATGCCCGAATACGAGAAATCTTTGTCGCGAATCGCCAAAGATCCGGCTCCGCATCCGTTGGCTGAGGCCCCAAATAGGCAGAAAAGACGACTTGTCGGTTCAGTAACCGTTTCCAACATGCCAGCCGCTGGCCCTTGGGCGCGATGGGGCCAAGCAATTTCGTGATCTCTTGGCCTCTCTTATCAAGCTTTGACGCTTCGATCGTACATCTCATTGGTAGACACCCAGTCCGACAAGTCGCTTATCCTTGTCGCTTAGGCCGTACGCCTCCGAGATTCTATCGTCCAATAGTCGCTCGATCTTGACCGCTTCGGGCCCTTCAGCCTCAAGCCGAAGGCTTACTAGTCGAATGATCTCGCGGAGCAGCGTCCGATCCAACTTAGCTGGATCCGGAACCGGAGTACGTTTAAGGGTCGAAACTTCCAATCGTGAATATCCACGAGAATAATTATGTGCCGCCTGAGTAATCATCCAGAAACATGGTGTCGAGTTCAAAATGCCGACGAAATAAAGAAGTTCGTCTCGCCCTCCCGGGCCTTTCGGAACTATGTAAGGCGAATGTGAAACGGCGTACAAACCTTCCCCATCCAATGCGAATCGCGGTGAGATGACTAGATGGGGCGTGACGATCTTCGGACGAAGAAGCATCCGGGGTTCGCGCGGCCGCTCTGGCCTCCACCATGGATTGCTTCCACTTCCGACACTACGTCTGGCCAAAAGAGCCTTTTTGTGTCCAAGCAGGTATTCCCAAGTTTGAGGATAAAGCCTAGAAAAGCTTTCCTCATCTAAAGGATCATCTCCAACAAACGGGTAAATGACGTGTTGCTTTTGAGCCGATGAGATTCGATACGGTTCGATTTCTCTATCTGCAAGGTAAGGAAGATAGACCGCTCTTTCTCTCTTGGGGACAGCGGACGAAGGCCTAATAAATACATTGTCCATCCCCGTAATCATCCCTTGCCGAATTTCCGCAACTTCATTCAGTGTCGGAAGACTTGCGAGCTTCGACTGAAGCGCAGCCTTTTCCGGCGGGGCGAACTCCCAGGGATCACTATTCTCTTTGGGCTGTGCGCCCCAATAAATCTGATAAGCTGGCGTCCTTATCTCGCGATCCTGAAGCGCATCTTCGAGAGCTATGCCCGCCAGGTCGGTGCATTGCACTATTAGGACAGGCCGATTCCTGTTCGGAGATACTTGCTTTTGGAATATAAGCAGGATTACATAGACCCCAACTTCCTCAAAAACACGGACCGCCGAAAGGTCAACCACACAATGAAGGACTGCGTTCTGGAGCAGACTCCGCCTTATAGGCGCAGCATTGTCGCTAATTAGGAAGTTCTTCGGAAGCACGAAGAGGCCAAAGCCGTCAGGCTTCAGAAAATCTACACCTGCTTGCAAAATCCCGAGGTAAAGATCGGTCTTTCCCTTTACCGAGCTCCCCAGCACATCCAAAAGCAACTGTCTCCGTTCTTCCGGTAGTGCATCAATACTCACAAATGGCGGATTGGCTACCACCACATCAAGTGAGTTCTTCAATCGCGATTGATCACGGTACAGACCAAGAGCATCTCCTTCGAGAATTTCCAAGGATGCGGGAACTTGGTCTGTTAGAACCAAGGACAATAGCGATAAAGACAGGCGAGTCGCCGCGCATGCGTTTGGATCTATGTCAATTCCGAGGACAGACTGGAAACCTTCCGAGATATTCTGCGTCGTGAGTGTGTCCAGTAAAGTTTCGAATTTGGTCTCCAGCATTGCACGCAAGAAAATGCCAGAACCGCACGCCGGGTCACCAATACTCATCCGCTGGAATCTACTAAGCGGTAGCTCCTTCCGTAGATACTTAGCAAAAAACCTCGCGATAAACTCCGGGGTATAGATGTTACCAAACTGTCTCTCAATTCTTTCGTCTGGCAATGGTGGGAAAAATGACTCTTGCTCCACATCTCGAAAGCGAAGCAGAGAGACATAATGCTCGTAAATGCGGCTTAACGCATGCTTCGACATGATCGAAAAGTCATAGTCAAAGTAGCCGACATAGCGATTTCTATAGAAGTCGCCAATTAACTCCCTAGATGTAGTCGGATCGAGCGCTTCAAACGGCCGAAGCTGCGAAGCGTCGAAGAGCTGTGGCGGGATCGCAAATCGATACGAGCCAATTGTGTCGGCCAAGAGTTGGACGACGCTTTGTTGAGGATTGGCCACTGATCGTTCCCGCAGAGTGGGGACCACTGCCAGTGGCATCTTCTTAAAGTGATCCTCGAGCGCACGCACGAGGATGATTGCGTTGAACAGTGCTGATACGTGCTCGTTCGTTAGCGATGCGATGTCTGCGAATAACTGGCGCTTCCACAAAGAGATCGTGCGAATCAGCGCCGTATCCAGGGCAAGGACGTTCGGACTCGGGTGGTCTGTGGATAGAGCGTCAAAAACTCTACTGCTGAGATCCGAAACTCGATCTCGACTGATCTGCCTGCGGTATGAGTAGAACTGTGGAGGATCAAACCGGTTATAAACAAAACTAGCCCCGTCATAATCGACTGCAATGTGCCAGTCGATCAGATTGTTGTACGAGGCATTAAGAAGCTTCTTCTGCTGAAAAGAATCAAGTTCGGGAAAACGGATCGGGTTCCTGAGAAATGAAATTACCGCGGAATTCTGCAGGCCATGTTCCACGACAAGGTGACCGGATGCAAATGCTTCCGTCCCCGGCAAGACCAATTGATCGCTTGGCCTCCATCCGAGTTCTACCGCGAAATCATTGAGACGTCGTCTCTGGTCGGTACCGGAAAGCGGAGTGGACGTCAATTGCTGGATCAACTCGTAGTGATCGACCATCAGCTACCTCGCGCCCAGCACACAAATGAAAATCTGACCGCAACAGTGCTGTTCGAGCAGTTGTAAACAGCGGGACTGTGCGGCTCGGCAAGTGAATGAAGATAAAGCATAAATCATCCCTGTGAGTTCGACATATGCTGTCACCACCGGACTGACGACAGCCTGCGAGCGTGACGATCTGAAAGAGGGTCGTGCGATCACCAGGGACCCGGCAATAAATTGAAGTATAGGCGAATATACGGCGAATGTATATGGAAGCAAGCTTAACTGGTTTCTAAGGCGCTTTCACGCACGGCAGTTCTGTGCCGATTTTTTCGCACAAATTAGTCAGAAAATTGCTACATTTTTCTGACAGATGATATACTGGTATTGTCAGAAAATTGCTATATGTTTCTGACGTGAGACTCCGCATGCTCGCTCCAGTAAGAAGCGTACAGGCCGCCATCCTGAACCGTATGGACGCCCAGACGCGCCCCCATGTCTGGGGGCAGCACGACTTTGCCGACCTAGGCTCACGCGACGCCGTAGATCAGTCACTACATCGCCTAATGGCAACCAAAAAGATACGGCGAATCGCACATGGCCTTTACGACACTCCCGTCGTCAATCGACTCACTGGCAAACTCACCTATCCCGACCCGCGCGATGTGATTGACGCGCTGGCCCGCAAAGGAAACGTCCGCGTGGTCGTTGACGGAATCACTGCCGCCAACGACCTCGGCCTCACCGACGCCGTCCCGGCGCGCATCACCGTGCTCACCGATGGACGCCTGCGACCCATTACCCTCGGCAATCTGACTATCGATTTTCAATACGCAGCGCCCAGCCGGCTTTACTGGGCCGGCCGGCCGGCAATGCGCTTCGTGCAGGCACTCTATTGGGTACGGGATATGCTCCCCTCTGACGACGGGAGCATCCACACTCGACTGGTCAAAATCCTTAAGGACCCCGTTCATGGACAAGCCATCCAAAGCGATCTGCGCGACGGATTCCACGCGCTCCCGGGCTGGATGCAGCCTCTCGTGCGTGAATTGATCCAGCAGGCAAATACCTCCGCAGAACAACCTGAAGAAGCAAAGACCGAGGTGCACCGAGCGCCGAAACCCCGGGCCTATCATGAGAAGAAAGAGGTTTTAACAGCCAGGTGACAGAAGGCTTTCAAACTGTTCTGACCGCAGGCGACCGGGATCGCCGCGACCTGTTTGTAGGCGCCGGAAACCGTCTCGGCACAGCCGAACAGAACATCGAAAAGGATTTTTGGGTCTGCTGGACCTTGGACGCGCTCTTCAATGGGCTCGAAGCCGGTGGTCCCCGCCTACTATTCAAAGGCGGGACTTCGCTCTCGAAGGGCTATGGTCTGATTGAACGGTTCTCGGAAGACATTGACATCACCGTTTTTCGTGAAGACATCGACCAGCCAGCCACCGTGGAAGAATTGGAGGCACTCAGTCGTAAGAAACGCGATGCGCGCCTAGAAGCCATCAAGACGGCCTGCCAAGCCTATATCAACGACCGCCTACTTGAGCAACTGCAAACACATCTCCGGCAGGCGCTGGAAGCCGCAAATATTCCGCCGGACCGGGCGCGCCTAGAGGCGGACGCTGAGGATGCGGATGGTCAAAGCCTGCTGCTCTGGTATCCCACCGTCACTGCGGAAGGGAATACTTATATACGCCGGGCCATCAAGATTGAATCGGGCGCCAAATCGGCACTTGATCCCCACGCTCCCCTGATAGTCACCCCCTACATCGCGCATGACGTCCCCGCGCTGGAATTGGCGGTCAAGAATGTGACCACCGTCGATCCTTCTCGAACTTTCTGGGACAAAGTCACAATCCTTCACGGTCTCCACCGGTGGTGGGAACATCGTGGTGAATTAAAAGGCGGTGGGCAGCGGGTCTCCCGGCACTATTACGACGTCTATCGATTGCTTCAATCGACAGTCGGCAAGAGAGCGACAGACGACCTGACCATGGCAGCGGACTGTGTTCGGCACGCGCTAATGTTTTTCAATCGGCCTCATTTTGATTTGGCAACCGCTGTCCCTGGCACTTTTACTCTGACGCCACGTGATGGGATGTTGGCCGATCTGCAGCGAGACTACGAAGCTATGGCCGGAATGATCTTTGGTTCGACTCCCCCGCTCAACGATGTGATAGCCGCTATAGCCGAACTGGAGCGACACCTCAATCGAGGTCAATGACCCGATTTAAGCCTGAGAAACGTGCCATTCCCAGTCTGAGAACTACTCTTCCGGCTCCCGCATTTCTGATTCGAGACGCCCCCTCCGACCAAATGCTGCTTGCCTCAATGAATCTACAATGTCCTTGAAAGAGGCGCAGTCAGGATCAAGCCTCGCCATAAATTCTCGGATGTGATCGAAGGCTCGGAAAAGTTGTGGCGGAAACTGCGCAACCAACTCCCGCAGTGTCAAAATCGATCGGCCTGTAGATTCGCATCCACTTCCGTTCCTCTCAATCAACATCATCAAATGCTCTGCCCGTAGATCACTCTGTAGAAGAGACCAGAGCGCGACGCGATCACCTTTATCCCGCAGCAACTCAAAAGAATCTCCTAATATCGTTCAGAATGGCTGGCGCGTATTTGGCCATTCGATCGAGGACGCACTCTTTCAGTCCGGCTTCTGAAAGCAATCTCAAAAGAGCGGTCCATGCTCCGGGCACCCCAAGGCCGGCCGCAGGCAGGGAGGAGCCTGCCTCCCACATAGGCAAGGTGTAATTTCCCCGATTATTAGACCATCAGAGGGGCCATATCCGTCATTTCATAGGGGTATATTTAGAATGTCAACGTCCAAGAGCGTCAGTTTACGTCCTGTAGAATCTGTGGGCTAGCAGGCCTGGTCTTGTTGCTGGAAGTTGAGGAAAGATCGGACGAATTATGGATGTATTTGAACTCGATGACAAGCTCTTAGGCGACTACCGTCGCTTCGCGAGATCGTTTACCCAGAGACGGGCAAAGGACATCAGTGATGGAGTGGACAGAATTTACGGGACCAACCATTTCTGGCCCGACCCCCTGATCTCTATCAACCCTCATTTTGAGAAAGGATCACGAGTATCCGACCTGGTAGATGCTGGCCTCCTCCATCCCTATACTGCGGACGTTTTCCGAATTGACGGCATTCCGATACAGCTCCATCGCCATCAGGAGCAGGCTGTGGTCAAGGCACAGCGCCGAACGAGCTTCGCGGTGACCACTGGAACAGGTTCGGGCAAGTCTCTCTGTTTCTTCATCCCCATTATTGACGCCGCAATACGCGCTCGTGTGAATGGCGAGCCGAGGCGGACACGCGCCATTGTTGTATACCCAATGAACGCCTTGGCGAACAGCCAAATGGAGGAGCTCAAGAAGTTTTTGAAGCAGTCTGGTCTCCCGGATAACCTGTGCCCTAGTTTTGCGCGCTACACCGGCCAAGACCCGTCAGCAGACCGCGAAGCGATCCGGCTGGAGAAGCCTGACATTCTGCTAACCAACTTCATGATGCTCGAACTATTGATGACGCGTCAGAGCGAGCTAGACCGCCGCGTGATCGCCAATGCCGAGGGGCTGGACTTCATCGTGCTCGACGAACTGCATACCTATCGCGGGCGTCAAGGCGCCGATGTTGCGATGCTGATGCGTCGCGTTCGAGAACGGCTCTGCCCAGAACGCCCCCCTGTTTGTATAGGCACTTCAGCAACCATGCAAAGCGAAGAGGAGGGAGTCGACAGCGCACGTGGTGTTGCGCGCGTGGCATCGCTGCTCTTTGGAGCCGATATCTCTGCGGACTCCATCATCACCGAGAGCCTGGAGCGTGCGACGGACCCAACTCAGAATGCCCTGTCGGTGCATCCCTCGTTGCGGGCTTGTATTGAAGCGGAATTGCCTGACTCCCTGAGCGATCAGGAGCTTAAAGTGCATCCCCTGGCTATTTGGATCGAACTCGTGTTGGGCCTCAAGGACGGACAAAAGCTGAAGCGCCACGAACCGACCACGCTCGAACAAGCAGCGGCACATCTATCGACGGAGACTGGTTGCGACGAGATTCTTTGTCGCACGCGACTTCGCGAAATGCTCACGTGCATGAGTTCGCCAGCCAATGAGCGGGGTTCTTCGGGAGATCGAGCTTTTCTGGCGTTCAAGCTACACCGCTTTCTTTCCGGTGCACGTCATGTTTACGCCACTCTTCACGCGGAGAAGCGCTCTGTCACGCTTGATGGCCAGCGATTTCTTCCTGACGACGAAATGGCGCGGCTTTTTTCCACGTTCTTCTGTCGCAACTGCGGACAGGAGTTTCATCCCGTCGTTCGCATAGATGGGTCCGCAACGCGTTTTCTCCCTCGTTCCATTGACGATCCACCCGGAGATGAACCTCGCGGGGAGATGCAGGACGGCTATCTCATGCCGGTCCCTAGCTTGATTGATGATCCCGAATACTCGTTTGAGGGAAATGTTTCTGATTACCCTGATGAGTGGACCGAGCCTGCGCCGAACGGTGAGCCTCGAATTCGATCGAGCCGGAGACCGCATCTCGCAGTGAGATATCGCGTTGCGCCCGACGGCCAGGTGTCATCCACCGGCCGACTCGTCTGGTTTCTTCCGGGAAAGTTTCGGCTCTGCCCAGCTTGTCTGGATGAGCCGGCAGCACAGGCTCGCGAGGTCAACAAACTCGTGGGGTTATCCGCAGAAGGCCGCAGTTCCGCCACCACTCTTCTCATATCGAGTGCACTGCGCTTCATGCACGCTCCTTCTGCGCATATTGACGAAGAGAAACAGAAGATCCTGGCTTTTACGGACAATCGACAGGATGCAGCGCTGCAAGCGGGGCATTTTAACGACACACTTTTTGTCATGCTGCTTCGGGCCGCCATTCTCGCTGCGGTTCGAAAGACAGGGCAAGATGGCCTTGCGCACGAAGATTTCGGCAGGCGGGTTCAAGCAGTTCTCGGATTTACCGCACTCAACCGAGATCGCCGCAAAGAGTGGCTTGCCGACCCAGGGACGGTTGGGGCCGCACTCCAAAATGCCGAGCGGACGCTCAGCCGTGTCATCGCCTACCGTGTCTGGGCGGACCAGCGCCGCGGCTGGCGGTTTACCAACCCCAATCTTGAAGACCTGGGCTTGCTTCGGTCGGGCTACGTTGGCGTCGAAGATCTTGCAGCAGACGATAACGCGTTTCGTGAGGCCGCAACAGTTCTAAGAGCAGCTTCGCCGAGCGAGCGGCAAGAATCTCTGCTCCTGCTGCTTGAAGCGTTGCGCCAATCCTTGGCCATTGCGACTGAACTGCTCGATTCTGCGGAAATAGAAAGCCTGGCAAGCGCTTCCCGAAGTGTTCTTCGCGATCCTTGGCGGGCAGCAAAAGAACGCTCCGCCGCCGCGCTTCTGGTTGATGTACCCCGAGGGCGGAGGCGAAACACCAATGCCGGGGATGAATCATTCATCCTGCGCGCAGGTCCTCTAAGTGCCCTCGGACGTAAGCTTCGCAAGCGCTGGGAGCGAGTTGCAGGACGGAAGATCGCAACAGCAGAGTATCGGACAATTCTCGATTCTCTGCTTCAGATCGCGACAGGACACAACCTGATTCGAAGAGTTCCGACCATTTTTGACACCGACGGCTGGCAACTTGAGCCAGCAGCCCTGCGGCTATTTTCTGCACACGAGCGAAATGACAAGAGAGCGGTCAACACTTATTTCGTTTCCGTTTGCGAGACGCTGGCCGAGGAGTTACAGGCTGGCGGATGCGCGCTGTTTGGCGCCGAAGGCAGAGAACACACCGCACAGGTCACGCAAGAACTGCGCCTTGTCCGGGAACGAAGATTCCGTTGGGGAGCCGAGGACCAACACGAACTGGGGGAGACACGGGACATTCTCCTTGGAAACGGGGAACCATCGACCAGACTACCGGTCCTTTTTTGCTCCCCGACGATGGAGTTGGGCGTCGACATTTCGTCGCTCAACGCCGTCTATCTCCGCAATGTGCCTCCCACTCCCGCCAATTATGCGCAACGGTCGGGTCGAGCAGGCCGGTCCGGGCAAGCCGCTTTGGTGGTCACCTATTGCGCGGCGCAAAGCCCTCACGATCAGCATTACTTTGAGCACCCAGAAGAAATGGTGAGTGGCGTAGTACGGCCTCCATCGCTCGATCTGGCCAATCGCGACCTGATCTCCGCACACTTTCACGCTGTCTGGCTGGCGGAATCGGGTCAGCACCTGGAACCATCGATTCCCGAGGTCCTTGATAACTCGCCGCAGGATTTGTCCCTTCCGCTCCTGGCAACAATACAAGACGAACTGACCAAGCAATCGTTGACAGATGCTGCTCAGTCGAGGATGCTTCGCATCCTGAATTCCATCTTGGATTCCAAGGAAGCCGTCGTCACTAAGGACAACGCGCCATGGTCGGTTGATCGTCTGGGGTTTGTCCGGCAGACTGCGGAAGCTTCGTTCGATGAATTCAACAGAGCATTTGACCGCTGGAGAGAACTATATCGAAGCGCCGCCGAACAACTCGCCACTGCAAATAGGAGGTCGGAGATGCGGGGGTTGAGTGCGAGAGAACGAGACGAAGTCCGGCAAACTCAAAATCAGGCCAATGAACAGTTGACCCTGCTTGGCCGTCGCGACGAATCGAGTAACTCTGACTTCTACACCTACCGGTATCTTGCCACGGAAGGATTTCTTCCCGGCTACAACTTCCCGCGTCTTCCCCTATACGCCTATGTGCCTGCCGTCGGTTCGGGCGGCCCGCGTGCGGCCTTCCTCCAGCGTGCACGCTTTCTTGGTATCTCCGAGTTTGGACCAGGGAGTTTGATCTACCACGAAGGCCGTGCCTATCGCGTCTGGAAGGCAAAGCTTTCTTCGGAGTCGCGCTCAACGGATGCGGTCACACTAAGAACTCGGACCCTCTATTTATGCCCGTCGTGCGGAGGCGCCCATGAAGACGTGAAGCCTGAACTGTGCCATGCATGTGGTGAATCACTCGCAGGGGTAGCAGGTATCCCACGCATCCTTCGAATCGACAATGTTGAAACCAGGCCGACTGAGCGCATCACCGCAAATGATGAAGATCGGCAGCGGCAGGGGTTCGAAATCCAGACAGTCTTCCGCTGGCCGACAAACACGCTCGACCTGACCTCTGTCATAGCCAGCGACAGCGGCGTTCAGTTTGCGCGCTTTGATTACGCTCCAAGAGCCGAAATCAGCCGAATCAATAACGGCTTGCGCAGGCGGATTGATAAGGCGATCCGTGGATTCAAAATGGTTGTCGCTACAGGGCAATGGGTCGGTGATGATTTTGAGGCCGCTTTGGACCCGACGGCTGAAGGAAAGCACACGGAGCGTGTGGTTCCAATCGTTCATGATCGAAAGAACCTTGCTATCATGCGCCTCCTTGAAGCGCCGCCATCGCCAATAACGATGACTACGCTTCAGCATGCGCTGGCACAGGCGATCACCCTTCTCTATCAGTTAGAAGAGGGCGAAATTCAGACGGAACCTACACCCTCACGTGACGATCGCAAATGCATCCTGCTGTATGAGGCATCCGAAGGTGGCGCAGGTGTTTTGAGTCGCATCATAAAGGAACGCGGCCAGCTTGCTGCTATAGCTCGCGGAGCGCTCCAACTGATGCACTACGACCGGATTGATGAAGCGATTGCTGCACTGGACCCCGAGTTGTTGGTTTCCCACCCAGGTGCAAACTGCGTCAAAGGCTGCTACCGCTGCCTTCTGTCCTATTACAATCAGCCCGATCACGAGGGCATTGATCGGACCGACAAAGGCGTTCTCACGCTGTTGCTCCGCATGGCACGTGCCGAGCTTGCGTATGTGGTAGATCGCACTCCGAAAGAGGCGCAAAACAGATCCGGGTGGTGGGCCGCTTGCCACGATTGGGGGATTCCAGAACCCGATCCAGCCGAGGAGGGCGCAGAAGAATGTGCGCCGTTGCTGTGGCAGAGATGGGCCTTGGTTGGCTGTCCCAAAGCAGTCTCGCCAGAACAGGTGGCTATTTTCGAATCGCGCGGCCTGACGGTGGTTGAGCTTCCATTGATACCCGGCGCAACTCCGCCATCAAACCTGCTGGAACTTCTCGGTATTCACGTTGCAGCAGACGTCCAAGGCGGGGCTGCGAGATCATGACCACTTCTGCCACCGCCGATCCTCGCTTTCAACCTGGCTCGCTAGTTCGAACACGGGATCGTGAATGGATAACCTTGTCTGCGCCCGCCCTTGGCTGGCTCAGATTGCGCCCGCTAACCGGTGGTGAACAGGATTCTCAGACCATCTGTCTTTCGCTGGAGGAAGTCTCCTCGGCCACGTTTCAGGCTCCGGACTCGAATTCGAAAGCCACACAGGATGGCGCCCGCCTACTATCGGAAGCTCTTCGTCTCTCTCTACGTCGCGGTGCCGGGCCGTTCCGGTCTGCCGCGCACATCGCAATTGAGCCGAGGGCATATCAGTTGGTTCCGCTTCTCATGGCGCTTCGCCTGCCAGTCGTTCGGCTGCTCATCGCGGACGACGTCGGAGTTGGAAAAACGGTGGAGGCAGCCTTAATCATCCGCGAGCTCTTAGACCGCGGAGAGGTCGAGAAGTTCTCCGTGTTGTGCCCTCCGCACCTTGTCGAACAATGGACAGGAGAATTGCGGTCGAAGTTCGATATCGACGCGGTCGCTGTAACCGCGTCTACCGCGACTCGTTTGGAGCGTTCTCTTCCAGCTTCGCAAACCATATTTGACGCATTTCCTTTCACCGTCGTGTCACTCGACTACATCAAGGCCGACCGCAGAAGAGAGAGTTTCGCTCGCTCCTGCCCTCCTCTTGTCGTCGTCGACGAAGCACACTCCTGCGTTGGTGTCGAGGGCGGGCGACAGCAGCGCTTCGAATTGCTGACGCGGCTGGCCGAAGACGCGAATCGCCATATTGTGCTGTTGACCGCTACCCCCCACAGTGGAAACGAGTCGGCCTTTGACCGCTTGCTTACGTTACTCGACCCGTCGTTCGCCGGCGAGCGATTGGAAAACGATTTGTTCCGCAGACGTTTGGCTCGCCACTTTGTCCAGCGCCGCCGGCTAGACGTAACACAGGGTGAATGGCAAGACGAAGGTGGCACCCATGTCTTTCCCCAGCACGAGAGCAGTGAACCTACTTACTTTCTCGCCGGACCCCATCAGGCATTTCACGATTCTGTGGTGAACTATTGTGCTGGGATTGTCGAGGGGGCGGGTTCTGCCACACAGAGCCGTCGCCTTGCGTTCTGGGGAACCCTTGCTCTCATGCGCTGTGTCGGGTCATCGACCGCGGCCGCGCTCAGTGCGCTTCGTAATCGCGCGAAGTCTCAGGCAGAAATGCTTGAAGACCAGCTTCTTGATGAGGACGATGAGTCTGAGACACCTGACCTGGAGCCTGAGATTGGGCTGACTTCCTCTGCCGCCTCGGATGGGCTTTCGGTTCAGATCGATCCCGCCCTTGCGGCACTGGTGCGGCAAGCGGAAGATCTGCTGAAAGCGCCTGACCCGAAATTAGACAAGATTCTGAGCCTCCTTCGACCGCTTCTCGATTCAGGCTCGAATCCTGTTATCTTTTGCCGCTACCTGGCGACAGCCGATTTCCTTGGCACTCGTCTGAAGCGAGACTTGGCAAAGCGCACAGGTCTGCGCATTGAAGTCATCACCGGTGAGCTGACTCCTGAGGAACGCCGAGCGCGAGTGGAAAGTATGTCCGGCGAATCGCAGCGACTGCTTGTTGCCACCGATTGCCTTTCTGAGGGAATCAACCTTCAGGAATTGTTTGACACCGTGATTCACTACGACCTGTCGTGGAATCCGACGCGCCATCAACAGCGGGAAGGACGTGTCAACCGATACGGTCAGCCCGCGCCTGTCGTACGATCCGCTCTCCTTTATTCACCAGACAGTGCCATCGATGGCGCCGTACTCGACGTGATTCTGCGCAAAGCGGCCAAAATTCGCGAGGCTACCGGCGTCACCGTACCGCTACCGGAGAAGCAATCAGCAATCGCCGGGGCGCTTATGAATGCTGTCCTCCTGCATAAGGGCCAAACTCGGCAATTGTCCCTCCCGCTGATGCAAGACTTGAGCCTAGATGCTGAAACACTGGACACAGTTTGGCGCAATGCGGATGAGGGCGAGCGACGCTCGCGAACGCGCTTTGCGCAAAACACCATCAAGCCTGCGGAGGTTCTTCCC
>Ga0182030_10008783_pt1 | contig 20829 bp, 21 predicted proteins | sample 812S3MmetaG_FD_121299 | JGI IMG/M metagenome (GOLD analysis project Ga0182030, IMG submission 121299) | Permafrost microbial communities from Stordalen Mire, Sweden - 812S3M metaG (Illumina Assembly) | ecosystem: Environmental > Terrestrial > Soil > Wetlands > Permafrost | place: Sweden...
CAAGACCTGACCGTCGCGGCGCGGGCCTCGCGCGCCCTGTCTCAGGAGGCCAGGGGAGCCGCCCAAGAAACACCTATGTCGCTACGTACATTCTCGGATCGAACAGGCCGTCTCGCGCACGCTATCTTCCATTTGGGATTTTAGAGGCGGAGTCATCCATGCAAGGCAAAATCGTATCCGAACTCCAGGAATACTTCGACGATTGTGACCATAACGAGGACGGGCGCATTCAGTACGAGGAATTCTTGCGCCTGCTCCGTTACCTTCGCGCCCGTTTATCCAATCCGGACTGCGAGCGGTGGTTTCGAAGGTTGGATAACGATCGTGATGGACTCATCGACATCAATCAATTCGTCGCCGGATGGATGGAGTGAAACTCGTTCTGGCTGCTCCACCAACTTATGCATCAGCGGCAAGTACGCATGTGACTCGATGGGTGCGGCGGGTAGATTGCGTGAGCGGTTCTCAGCCATCGCGATCCACCAATGGAGTGTCGAGAAAATGACAGATCAATGCTGCCTGACAGCCGCAGCTCGTTGCCGCCTCGCCGTGCTCGGGCTGCTCATTGCCGGAAGCGTCATCATCGTGGGTTGCGTGGCGGAGCCCGCCCGGCCCGTTGCCGTGCGACCCGAGCCACCGCCCGATACCAACGTGTATTTCTATCCGGCGCAAGGACATCCCGTGCCTTCGACCCAGCAGCAGGATCGCGACAAGTATGAGTGTCACGTTTGGGCGGTGCAGCAAACGGGATTTGATCCTAGCTTGGCGAGTGTTCCGCCCCATCAGCGCGTGCACTTGGTTGCCGAGGCTCCGCCTCCCGGCAGCGGCGTCGCAGTCGGCGCGGTCACCGGTGCGCTGTTGGGCGCCGCTGTCTCGGGTCCATGGCACTCGGGAAGCGGTGCACTGATCGGCGCCGTGGCGGGGGCGGCTATCGGCGGCGCGGCCGAGGCTGAAAGTACCGCACAGGTGCAGCGGATGGGGGCCCAGACGATGACCGAGGGAGCGCGCGCGGCGCTGGAGCGCGGTGCGATGAACTACCGGCGTGCGCTTTCAGCGTGTTTGGAAGGCCGCGGGTACAGCGTTCAATGAAATCCATGCAATGCAAAAATCCACTGACACGAGGTCATGTATGACGGCACGAACGATGAGCAATGTCCTGTGCAGTACTGCGTTGGCCATTCTGGTTTCAGGGTCTGCTGTTCCCGGAACGACGTTTGCCCAAGCGCACAGCCATGGGGTGTCGGCCCCCGCCGCGCACCAGCATCTGGATGCCCGCTTCGGCCACAACCAGTACTATTTCGACCACGGCCACGCCGTGCACGGATTGCCGGCCGGCGGCTATCGAGTCGATCGGGGCGGCGAGCGTTATTGGTACCACGGCGGGCATTGGTATCGCCGGGGAGGCTTCGGATGGGCGGTGGACGGCGCTCCATTCGGAGCCTTTGTCTGGTTCCTGCCGCCCTATTACACCACGGTCTGGTACGCCGGCGTGCCGTACTACTACGCCAACGACACCTACTACGTTTGGGACGATCCGACGGGCCAGTATGAAGTGGTGCAGCCGCCGGCTGATATCGAGTCCGCAGGCACGACGCAGCCGCCGTTCAGCGACACGCTGTATATCTATCCCAAGAACGGACAGTCGAACGAGCAGCAGACGAAGGATCGTTTCGAATGCCATCAATCGGCGGCCGATGAGAGCGGATACGATCCGACCAAGGCGGGCGGCGGCGTACCGCCGGATGCGGCGGCGGGCAAGCGCGTGGATTATCTTCGCGCAGAAGCCGCATGTCTCGATGCACGGGGCTATAGCGTCAAATAGCGCGGTAATGGATCTGGGATGCCGCTCGCGATCCGCGATCTCGAATACGTATATTCACGGATCGTGCGGGCGGCGCATACAGTTCAGAATTTCCCAGGCGCAAATTCATCAATTACTGCAAATTTAGGAGAAAGCCATGAGCTTGATACGTTGGGAACCATTCGGCGACGTCGATACTTTGTTCAACCGGTTGATGCCCTCCAGCTTCGCGCGTGCCGCGCTGACAGGAAACGGCAGGAAGCTCGATTGGTCGCCGTCGGCGGACATCAGTGAAACCGACAAGGAATTCGTCATACGGGCGGAATTGCCCGCCGTGAAGAAGGAGGACGTCCAGGTCACTTACGATGAGGGCGTGATCACCATCAAGGGCGAACGCAAGCAGCAGAAGGATGAGAAGAACGAGAAGTATCATCGCGTGGAAAGTTTTTACGGCAGCTTCGAGCGAAGCTTCTCCCTGCCGGACAACGTGAACGCAGAGACCATCCGCTGCGAGAGCAAGGACGGCATCCTGACCGTTCACATCCCGAAGACGGAGACGGCCAAGCAGAAGCCGAAGCAGATCACCGTACAGTGATGCAGGCTTGACTTGGCGAGGATCCTCGGCGGCAGCGGCGATGACGCTGCCGCCGTTTTTGTCCTGTCAGCGGTTCTGCGGCCTAAGACACCGATCCTGCTCGATCGCAAACTGAATCAGATGCGCGGATGATAGGTTGCACGCTTCTATAGGCGCAGCGAGTAGATCGTTTGATGCGGGTCGTTCGGATCGCGCTCGACATTCATCTTCAGGTCCGCGGCGAGCGCGCGCATCGCAGCATTGTCCGACAATTCTATTGAATACAGCCGTTTCACGCCGTTGGAACGGGCGGATTGAATCAACTGTTCCATCAGTTTCGTGCCCAGACCCTTGTGCTGCCATTCATCGGCTACGGTAACCGCGATCTCTCGCACGTCCGAGTGCGAATTCGGCGCGTAACGACTGACGCCAATCTCCGTTTCGCGCCCATCGCGGTGGATGGTCGCGACGAATGCCATCGAATGCCTGCCATCGACATCGCACAGTTGCGATACTTGGGCTGCGGATAGCTCCTTCACGCCGCCCAGAAAGCGGTAATGCTTGGTTTGCGGGGACAGACGCCGGATGAAATCCGCCTCCATCGCCGTGTCCGTGATTCGAATGGGCCGAATGGTCACCCTCTCGCCGTCAATCGTGGGATGGGAATCGGTTTGCATGTGCAATGACCTCTGTGGACTGCTTGGCACGACGTTAGACAGGTGGCATTCGCTTGACCATCGTGGATTGCCGCAGCGGCGTTTCGGTACGCTTACCACACACTTCGGGCGCCCGTCGCGTTGGGTGAGTGCGATCCGGCGTCAAATCATCCAACGGTGTCCGCAGGCGCGCTCGATCGTGGAAAGCCCCTATTGTCGCCTCCGCCGCGCTGCGCAATAGTGTTGATGGTATCCAACCTCCACCTATTCAACATCGAGAGCACAAATCATGCCAGTCCCAATTCAGATCACCTGGCGCGGTATCGAGAAGTCGGCCGCACTTGAAGCGCGCATACGGGAGCTGGCGGAGCGCCTCGAGAGGTTCAGCAGCCAGATCGTTCATTGTCAGGTGGTCATCGAACTGCCGCACAAACATGGACATCAAGGGCATGTTTATGAAGTCCGCATCCAGGTGACGACCCCGGGAGCCCAACTCAATGTGCAGCATGAGCATCACGGAAGTCATACTCACGAAGACCCGCATGTTGCGGTACGCGATGCGTTTCGTGCGGTGCGGCGGCAGCTGGAGGACTATGAGCGGATACGCCGCGGCGATGTCAAGCGTCACACGGCGGAGCCGCCTCGAGCGTGACGCCGTGCGGGAAAGGATGTTGATGATGCAGAGCCGGGCGGAGCGAGGTGCGGGCCGACAGCCCGGCGATCAACGATGACGCTCCCTTACATTCGTGGATATCCCACCGTTTGTGCGAAGGTAACGAACTGTTGGTCCGGCAGCCCGAGCGCATGGCCGAGTTTTGCGGTATCGACCGCTCCGCGAAAGACCGTGGCAAGATTCTCAGAGGCGCAGAATAAGTACACGTTTTGCCCGACGAAAGCGGCATCGACCGACGCGTAGAGGCGCCGCTCTTCGGCGTTTATATCCTGCATGCGCTCGCCATGCGCAACATAAATGAGATTCAACGGCGCGGAAGCGACGAAATCCTGAGTCCCCGTTTGCGGCCGGATATCGGTCCGCAAATGGGGAATCAAGCTGTGCGCCTTGGGTTCATAGAGCCATACACCGTCGGACATCGCCGCATAGACGTCGATGACCATGATGTGCCGCCAGTATGGGGCGGTCCGATCGCCGTTCGGACGATTGACGCCAAAGGCCGCCCACAATAGATCCGACAGGATCTGCGGCGGCAGCCGTTGGTCTGAATATTCGCGCGTGGAATGTCTCGATTTGAGCGCCTCGAGCAACGGCTTCCCGCCTGCGCTTCTCGGCGGGAGCAAGGCGATCGGCTCGAGCGGCGCAGCTGCTCTTCCGGAAACCGCGGCAGTGGCGGCGCCGGCAAGGATGGCAATATTCGCCTGTCTTCGATTCATGGGTGTAATGATGCATCATCCGGGCACCCGAGGAAATGCGTAAAGGTGCCTAGTGGACTTCGGATTGACCCGCGATCGATGCGTCAGCTCTTGGTTCTACGCGTCGATCTCATTCATGAAAGCTGCACGCCGTTCCTCGATCTCGAGCAACGCGCGCTCCATAGGAAGCTCCGCCCCATGCGGGTCCGCGCTGCTCTCCGGCAGCCCGATGTCATCCGGCTCCAGGTCGTCGAACGAACCCACCCAGTCCTCCGGCTGCTCGCATCTCTCCAGTCTTCGTGTGACCCAATCATCCACAGAGGTCTCCCCCAATGAACCGTCGGCATGCTGAACGTCGATCGATCCGTCATCTCCGTCCACGCTGACTATCTGAAACATATCTCCGGATTCCCGGTCCAGATACCATTGTCCGGGTATCGCGGCGATGCGATTATTCATGCTGCCTCCTTGATTGCCGATGCTCGGATCATCTTGTGCCCAGGCACGCAGCCATGAAAATAAGCAATTCCCGAGAAGCGCTAGGGAGCGCCCATGGTTGCCGCGAATCCATGCAGATGGGACGGTCCGTATATCCCCGTATTTGCATGCGGCGTCGAAGGGAACACTGTCTCCGTCAATGGCCCGAAGATACGGGGAGAGACAGACGATTGCGAATGCGCGAAATTGTTCGACTGACGCCTGGCTGCTCCGCGCAGCAGGGTAGATCTTGCAAGGTACCCAAACTATGAAGCAGACAGATTTTCGGAAAATGCGTGCGGAAATGGTGGACCGCCATATTGTGCATCGCGGCGTACGTGCGCCGCAGGTGCTCGAGGCGATGCGCAACGTACCGCGCGAACGCTTCTTGCCGGAGGATTTGCAGGAGTTCGCCTACGAAGATGCACCGCTGCCCATTGCCGAAGGGCAGACGATTTCCCAGCCGTATATCGTGGCGATGATGACGGAAGCGCTGGCCCTCGAGGGGGGCGAGAGGGTGCTGGAAATCGGCACCGGGTCGGGCTATGCGGCGGCGGTGCTCGCTGAGATTGCCAAGGATGTCTACACGGTCGAGCGCATCGGCCAGCTCGCGGAGAAATCCGCCGCCAAGCTCGCAAGCCTCGGATACGGCAATGTCCATGTGCTGCACGGCGACGGCACGCGCGGCTGGCCTGAGCACGCTCCCTACGATGCCATCATCGTTGCGGCCGGCGGCCCTCAAGTTCCCGAATCTCTCAAGGCGCAGCTGAAAATCGGCGGCCGGCTGGTGATTCCGGTGGGCGCTGACCGCCGTCTGCAGGAACTGGTGCGGGTAACGCGCGTCGCCGAGCATCAATACACGACCACGGAACTTGCGGACGTGCGTTTCGTGCCCTTGGTGGGCGAAGAGGGCTGGGCGGTGCAAGGCCGGCGAGATATCCAGCTGCCGGACGGCACCCTGGCTCAGGCGATTGCGAAATCCAGCGAGAAATTCACGTCGATCGACTCCGTGAATCTCGAACCGATGCTGCGCAGGATCGGTGATGCGCGCATCGTGCTTCTCGGGGAATCCACGCACGGCACGTCGGAATTTTATCGCATGCGTGAGCGGATCACGCGCGAGCTCATCGAGAAGAAGGGATTTGCCTTCATCGCCATCGAGGGTGATTGGCCCGATGCCGCCCGCATCGATCACTATGTGCGCCACAGCCAGGTGCCGCCGTCCGAGTGGACAGCTTTCGCCCGGTTTCCCGTCTGGATGTGGCGCAATCGCGAGGTGCGCGAATTCGTCGATTGGCTGAGGGCGCGCAATGCCGACGTCGATCCCGGCGCCCGTGTGGCGTTCCACGGGCTTGATCTTTACAGCCTGTACAGCTCGATTCGCTCGGTGCTGGAGTATCTTGACCGGGTCGACCCGAAAGCGGCCGGGGTGGCGCGGCACCGCTATGGGTGCCTGACCCCATGGCAGTCCGATCCATCGGTCTACGGCCAGGCGACTCTCTCCGGCCAGTACCAGACGTGCGAGCGGGAGGTGACCTCCATGCTCTCGGATCTGATGCAAAAGCGCCGAGCTTACGCCGAACACGATGGCGAGCGCTTCCTGGATGCCGTGCAGAACGCCCGCCTGGTCGCCAACGCGGAGCGCTACTATCGGACCATGTATTACGGATCGCGCGCCTCGTGGAATCTGCGCGACAGCCACATGTTCGAGACATTGAAGAATCTCTTGGCTTTCCACGGGCCGCAAAGCAAAGGCATCGTATGGGCGCACAATTCCCACGTGGGCGATTCCGCGGCGACGGAGATGTCGGCGCGGGATGAATACAACATCGGCCATCTTTGCCGGCAGGAGTTCGGCGATGCCAGCTATTCGATCGGCTTCGGAACCAACAGCGGCACGGTCGCGGCAGCCTCGAACTGGGACGAGCCGATGCAGGTCAAGACGGTTCGTCCCGGTTTGGCGGGGAGCTACGAGCGCTTATGCCATGAAAGCGGCGATCCGCGCTTCTTGCTGCCATTGCGCGGAATTGGTCCGACGTCTCCTTTGTCGGGACTGCTGCAACCGCGGTTGGAACGCGCGATTGGGGTGATCTACCGGCCCGAAACCGAGCTTCAAAGTCATTACTTCGAGGCGGTGCTGCCGCGCCAGTTCGACGAATTCGTCTGGTTCGATGAGACCAGCGCCGTGACCCCGCTGCGGAGCGAGGAACTCAAGGGCCTGCCCGATACCTATCCCTTCGGCCTTTGACGGTCAGGCGGTCTGCAATCATCCGCGCTATGCCATCCGGCCGATGGTCTTGCGAAAGCGGTTCAGCGACAGGGTGAACAACACGCTGCCGATCGCCGCCAGCGCCAAGAACTGTGGCCATACGGCGGCGATGCCCGCGCCGCGGTATAGGATGGCTTGGCCGAGCGCGACGAAGTGCGTGGTGGGTGCGGCCAGCATAATGTCCTGCACGAACCCGGGCATGCTCTCGCGCGGCGTAATGCCGCCGGACAACACCTGCAGCGGCAATAGGATCAATACCGCCAGCATGCCGAACTGCGGCATCGAGCGTGCCAAGGTGGCCATGAAAATACCCATCGACGTGGTGGCAAACAGGTTGAGCGCGGCGCCGGCGAGGAACAGCGCGACCGAGCCCTCGACGGGCACGCCCAGCACGCCTTCAACCATGAACGTCAGCGCGCCGGCGGCCGACACCAGCACCACCAAACCCATCGACCAGATCTTGGCCAGCATGATCTCGGCCGGCGTTATCGGCATCACCAGCAGATGCTCGATGGTACCGTGCTCGCGCTCGCGGATCAGCGCGGCACCGGTCAGGATGATCGACAGCAACGTGACGAGATTGATGATTTCCATCAGCGCGCCGAACCAGCTTTGGTCCAGATTGGGGTTGAAGCGCGTGCGCAGCGCCAGGCTTACCGGCAGTACGCCGCTGTCGCGGTGGCGCTGCAAGAATACGCCGACCTCATCCAGCGCCATCTGTTGCACGTAGCCGCTCCCGGTAAAAGCCTGGGTCATGCGGGTGGCATCGACGTTGAGCTGGATCGCCGGCGACCTGCCGGCCAGCACGTCCCGTTGAAAATCCGGAGGAATATCCAGCGCAAAGGTGTAGTCGCCGGCGTCCATGCCGGCGTCCGCCGCCGCCAGTGGAATCATCGCCGGCGTGTCGAAGCGCGGCGGATAGAAGGCCGCCGCGATGCGCGCCGACAACGGCGAGTGGTCTTCATCGATGATGGCGATCGGCGCGTGATGCAGGGTCTCGGGCATCGCCGTGGCCGCCACGTAGATTTCCCCCGTGAAACAGTAGGCAATCAGGGTCAGCATGATGGGATCCCGCGCGAGACTCCACAGCTCCTTGACCCCCAAGCGGTAGATATGGGCGATGCGCGGCATGTTCAGTCTTCCTGTTTCTTGAGCAGCGCGATCGACAGGCCAAGAACCACCGGCGCCGCCGGCAGCAGCGGCCAGAATGAAGCCTCTAGCCCGGAGAAGCCCAGCGCTTTGCTGAACACGCCGCGGCTGATGGTCAGGAAATGCGTCGCCGGATAGATGCGGCCGATGAATGCGCCGATTCCTTCCAGCGATGATACGGGATCGATCATGCCGGCGAACTGAACGCACGGGATCATGGTGCCGATCAGGGTCAGCGCAATCGCGGCGATCTGGCTGCGGGTGAACGTGGAGGTGAACAGGCCGAAGCCGGTCGCGAACACCACGAAGATCAGAGCCGCGGCGGCGAGCGTCAAAAAGCTTCCCTTAACCGGCACGGCGAGGGCGGTGATGGCGAGCAAAGTCAACAAGCCGAAATTGAACATTCCGAGAACGATGTACGGCAGCTGCTTGCCCAGCAGGAACTCGCTGCGGGTGACCGGCGTCACGTAGAGATTGATGATCGAACCCAGCTCCTTCTCGCGCACCACCGACAGTGCGGCCAGCATGGCCGGAATCATCAGCAGCAACAGCGGTATCACCGCCGGGACCATCGCCGGCAGGCTTTTGACGTCGGGGTTGTAGCGAAAGCGCGTCTCGATGGTCGCCGGACCGACAGCCCCGTGCTCGCCGAGCCTGCGCGCAGCCATATCCAGCAGCCAGTTCAGATGCATGCCCTGCACATAACCCCGCACGGTCTCGCCCCGCAGCGGCATGGCGCCGTCCACCCAGGCGCCGATCTGCACCGCATCGCCGCGCTCCAGAGCGCGGGCGAAACCGGCGGGAATCTCGATGGCCAGTGCGAGCTCGCCGCTGCGCATACGCCGGTCGAGGTCGCCATAATCGGCGATCGGTGAGCGCTCTACGAAGTAGCGCGAGCCGGACAGGTTGAGCGCGTAGTTCTGGCTCAGCAGGGTCCGATCGCGATCGAGCACGGCATACTTGAGGTTTTCCACGTCGAGACTGATGCCGTACCCAACGATGAACATCAGCATGGCCGAGCCGAGAAGGGCGAGGGCGGCGCGCACCGGGTCGCGCTGCAGTTCCAGGGTCTCGCGCAGCGTATAGCTCCAGGCGCGGCTCAGGCTGAAGCGCCGCCGCGCCGGGGCGGCAACCGGTGCCGGAAAAATCGCGCGCGCGGGCGCTGCCGCCGATATCTCTGTGCCGGTGCCGCCCGCGCCGGCGTCCTGCAAATAGCCGATGAAAGCCTCCTCGAGCGTGGCGGCAGCGCGCCGGCGCACCAGTTCAGCCGGGGCGTCGCTCACCAGTACGCGGCCGGCGTGCATGAGCGAAATGCGGTCGCAACGTTCGGCCTCGTTCATGAAGTGAGTGGAGATGAAGATCGTGACCCGATCGCGGCGTGCCAGATCGATCATCAATTGCCAAAACACATCTCGCGCAATGGGATCCACGCCCGAAGTCGGTTCGTCGAGGATCAGCAATTCCGGCTTGTGAATCATCGCCACGGCCAGCGACAATCGCTGGCGTACCCCCAGCGGCAGAGCATTGGGAAGCGCATCGAGATTCGCAGCCAGACCGAAGCGGGCCACCATCTCATCCACCCGTGCCGCGGTATCGGCGGGCGGCACCTCATACAGCCGCGCGTGCAGCACCAGGTTCTGGCGCACCGTCAGCTCGGTGTACAGGGAAAACGCCTGCGACATGTAGCCGACGCGCCGGCGCCCATCGATGTCCTTCGCGTCTACCTCGCGGCCGAACAGCCGGGCCTGACCCTCGCTCGCGGGCAGCAAGCCGGTCAGCATCTTCATCGTGGTCGACTTGCCGCAGCCGTTGGAGCCCAAGAAGCCGAAGATCTCGCCGCGGCGGATCACGAAGCTGACGTGGTCCACGGCGACGAAATCGCCGAAACGCATGGTCAGATCCTTCGCCTCGATGGCGATCTCGGCATGATCGGCGGTGAGCGGAGGAATCGTGACGGCTCGATGGCCGCGCCGTTTTTCTTCCGGCAGGAGCGCGATGAAGGCGCTTTCCAACGATGCGCTCCCGGTACGGGTGAGCAGTTCCTGCGGCGTGCCGGCGGCCAGGACCCGGCCGCTGTCCATTGCCATGAGCCAATCGAAGCGTTGCGCCTCCTCCATGTAGGCGGTCGCCACGATCACGCTCATACCGGCGGATGTGCCCCGGATATGTCCGATCAAGTCCCAGAACTGCGCGCGCGCCAGGGGATCGACCCCGGTGGTCGGTTCATCCAAGATCAAGAGGGTCGGGTCATGGATGAGGGCACAGCAGAGTCCCAGCTTCTGCTTCATGCCGCCGGATAGCTGGCCGACGGGACGCGACAGAAAGGGATACAGTCCGGTGCTGCGAGTCAGTTGGTCGATGCGCAGGCGGCGCTCGGGGGCAGCGTGGCCGAACAAACGGCCGAAGAACTGCAGATTCTCTTCGATCGACAACGTGGAATAGAGGTTTTTGCCCAGCCCCTGCGGCATGTAGGCGATGTGCGGGCACACCGCGCGGCGGTGCGTGGCGCTCGCCATATCGCCGCCCAAGACCTGCACGGTGCCCCGCTGCACGGCGCGTGCGCCGGCCACCAGTGCCAGCAGGCTGGATTTGCCGACACCGTCCGGTCCGATCAGACCGACCATGCAGCCGCTGGGGACGTCCAGAGAGACGTCGTTCAAGGCCAGCGTCTTGCCGTAGCGCAGGCTCACACCGGCGAGATGTGCCACCGATCCCGAAGCGACCGCACGGATTGAGCTCTCCATTGATGCGAGTGTTATTGGGCGATCAGCATCATTGGGGAACCTTGATGATCAAGTTCGCCGGCCATTGCGCCTGCGGGTCGAGCTTGAGCCAGGCGACGCCGGGCAGGCCGGTTTTGACGAGCTTCAGATGCTTCTGCAGCAAATCGCGGCTGATGCGTGCCTTGACGCGGAACATCAGCTTCTGCCGCTCGCTGGCGGTTTCCACGGTCTTGGGGGTGAATTGCGCCGTACTTGCGACATAGGAGATCGTCGCCGGGATCACGTACTGGGGTGCAGCATCGAGCACGATGCGCACCTCGCCCCCCAGCGGCACCCTGCCCACCGCGGTCTCGGGCAGAAAGAAAGTCATGTAGACGTCGCCGAGATCGACCAGATTCAGCACTCGGCCGCCGCTCCCCAGCACCTCGCCCGGCTCTGCGATGCGGTATTGCACGCGGCCGTCGCGCGGCGATTTGAGCTGGCTGTCCGCAATGTCCGCATCGACGCGGGCAACGGTGGCCTCGGCCGCAGCGACGCTTGAGCCGGCGCCGACCACCTGAGCCTGCACGGCCTCAATCGCAGCCTGTCCCGCGCGCACCTGGGCTTGCGCCGCGGCCAATGCCGCCTGCGCGCTGTGCGTTCGGGCGCGGTCGTCGTCGAGTTCCTGGATCGAAGCGGCGCCTTCCCGGGAAAGGGTCTCGGAACGCGCGAGTCGCCGCTGCGCGGCGTCCAATTCGCTCTCGCGCTGCTTCACGACGGCTTGCAAGGCGGCCGTGTCGCTCCGGCGTACGGCGACCTGCGCCTTGGCGCTCGCGACGGCATTGACGGCCTCCCGGTGGCGGGCGCGCGCCTCGTCGCGCTGCGCGTCGAGTACATCGATCTGCATCTGCGCGAGAGGCTGGCCGGCCTGTACGAAATCTCCTTCGTCGACCATGATGTCCTGCACCCGCCCAGGAAGCTTGGTCGCAACATCGATCTCGGTGGCCTCGATGCGGCCATTACCGCTGATGAAGCCTGAGCCGGGACCTTTGGGACTCAGCAATATCCACGCCGCCACACCCGCCGCAAGAAGGGCAACGATGACCATGCCCGGAATCAGCCATGCCTTCAGCTTCGCAATCCGTAGCTTCGATGCCGAAGTTGGAGCGGACAAAGCAGCAGCGTCGGTGGATGGCGGGTCGGTAGGATTCATAGGAAACTCTTCCCTAGCGGCTCGCGGCCGCGGATGAAAATTCCATCGCACCGCCGCCGAGCGCTGCATACAGGCTCACTCGGCTCGACAACAGCGCGCTGCGCGTTTGTACCAGCTGCTGCTGCGCCAACAACAGATCGCGCTCTGCATCGAGCACTTCGAGGAAGGCGGCAGCGCCGTTCTCGTAGCGCAAAGCAGCGAGGCGCGCGCGCTCGGTTTGAGCCGCCAGCGCACGCTGCTGGACCTGCACTTGCTCGGTCAGCCAGCGGCGCGCCGACAAGGCATCCGAGACGTCGCGAAAGGCGCTCTGTATGGTTTTCTCATAGTTGGCGACCGCGAGGTTCTCGCGCACCTTCGCAAGATCGAGGTTGGCGCGGCTACGGCCATCATCGAAGATCGGCAGCGAAATACTGGGCAGGAAGGTCCAGGACCGGCTGCCGGCTGCAAAAAGACCGTCCAGCTCCGCGCTGGCACTGCCCAAGGCACTGGTCAATGTCACGCGCGGGAAGAAAGCTGCCCGTGCGGCGCCGATATTGGCATGCGCCGCCTTGAGCTGGTACTCGGCTGCGACGATGTCGGGGCGGCTGTTCAGCAGGTCCGACGGCACACCGGCACCCGGTTCGCTCAGCACCAACCGATCGTCGAAGCCGCCCGCGCCCGGCGTAAGATCGACCGTAGCGCCGATCAACAGCGTCAGCGCATGCATTTGCGCGGCGCGCTGTTGTTCGAGCTGCGCGGCCAGTGTCTGTGCTTGAGTGAGCAGAGTCTCAACCTGGGTGAGGTCCAGCTTCGAGGTCGAGCCGACCTCGAAACGGCGCTTGAATATGCGAAACGATTCCTCGCGGCTTACCACGGTTTGCCGCGCCAGCACGAGGCGCTCATCCAGCGCACGCAGGCTCAAGTAACCATTCGCCACCTGCTCCACCAAGCTGATCGCCGCGCCGCGCCGTGCCGCATCGGTGGCCAGAAAGCTCTCCAATGCGGAATCCTTGAGGCTGCGCACGCGCCCCCAGAAATCGAGTTCCCAGGACAACTCGCTGACACCGACCTCGTATTCGCTGAGCAACAGCGGCTCGCCCGTCAAGGTGCCGGCCGGAACGAGCGTGCGGATGCCGACGGCATCGACACCCACCGAGGGCAACTCGGCGGAGCGCTGTATGCGGTATCCGGCACGCGCTTCCGCGACGCGAAGCACGGCGCCACGCAAGTCGCGATTGTTATCGAGCGCCTGTGCAATCAATGTGCAAAGGCGCGGATCGGAAAAGTAATCGCGCCAGCCAATGGCGGCGGCGGCGTTCCCGTGCTCGGTGCCGGCCTCGGGAGTCTCGGACGAGGAGTAGCGCGCCGCCACCGGCGGTGAGGGTCGAACATAGGGCGAGGTCATCGTGCAGCCCAATGCCGCCGAGAATGTCACCAACGCAGCGCAAAGGAAAATTCCACGCATCCACAAACTTCTCGGATTCGAGCAGGCACGAGAATGGCATCCGGGGTCCTTGCTGGGAATAAGGGATATCCGGTACAACCGCACTCAACCCACCCAGGTAACCTCGGGCTTCTTGCGCGGGATGGGCGGCGCCGGCCCTCGGGGAACTCCTACTATGATGGGCGCGACCGGAACACAGGCAGACGGCAGGCGCAACAACGCCTTACCGGCCGGCGTGCCCAGATAGGCCTGCGCGAAGCCGATCCAGCAGGATCCCAATCCTTCACCATAGGCAGCGAGCATCAGATTCTGTGCGGCGAGTGCACAGTCCTCGATACACCAGGGACCGGGTGCAGCCGCCGAAACCAGGATCAATACAGGTGCGTGATAGAAGATCTGAAAGTGCGGGTCGTTCAGCATCTGAAGATGGTTCCCATGAATCATTTCGGGGTGCTGGGCCAGCAGGTACGCTTTGGCCTGGCTCGATAGCTCATCGAGCCTGCTCTGATCGCGGACCACGGTAAACAACCAAGGCTGCTGGTTGACGGCGGTTGGAGCTTGAACAGCTGCGTCGATGAGCCGATCTATGACGGCGTGATCGACCGCGCTGCCGGAATACTCGCGCACTGCGCGCCGTTCGTAGATTGCTTTGTGTAGATCCATGGTATTCACCGATACGACCGTGTAGCGCTCAATATGCGGCAGCGGTGGGTAAGTGCCTATTCGCACATTCCCTTAGTCGGACTGTAATTGCCCGGACGGTGCGGCCTTGGCATCGGTCGCCAACACGCAGGCGGACAACTATCGCCGGGCGATGGCCGGTTGTCGCCGGTTGCCCCTCTGCGGATAGCCGACGGTTTGAGCGAACAGAACGCGTTGGCCTGGCCGCAGGCAAAGACGGGCAGGCAGTGCGTCCTTATCGCAATTGTGAAACCATGCGGCCAACCCGGTGGAAGCCGCGAATAGATACACGTTCGCGGCGATCAACCCCGTGTCGACGTAGTAGTAGGACCGCTGTACGTCGGGGTCCTTCAATCCAGGTTCTTGATATCCCTTGCTGTTGGCTAATCTGTCGGTGTCGGCAACATAAATCAGACGGGCGGCTGCGCGATTACCCGAGCGGGATTGCCCTCGGCCGATCGCCAACGGCCGCAGATCGATAGGTGCGACCAGCACAAGCGCGTGCCCCTCAGGATCGTACCGGTATGCGCCCTTGCGCAATGCGATGTAGAGATCGATTTCCTGAGAGTTGCTGGCGGACGCGGCGGTCCTCCCCGGCAGACCGAATGGCCCTTTCTGTCGATTCACGCCGAAAGCAGCCCACAACAAGTTGGACAGAGTTTGCAGCGGCAAAACCCGCTCGCTCACCTCGCGGATGCTCTGCCGAAGCTTCAGTGCCTGGTATAGCGGCTTGCCCTGAGTCCACCCTGGGCTCGGCAGTTTGATGCGTGCTCCATCGCCTTGGAAGCCAGAGCCCTCGTGTTGACGCGTTCTGATCATTGTGTCCGGCATCCAAGACCGCGAGCACGAAGCCGTGCGCATATCGTACTCCGAGAAACCCTTGGCTGGCGCACTCTCCGCAGTTCATTGCACGTTACCGGGCGCGCCGAGGCGGCGCAATACGTATCAACCCTAGTATCCGCGTGGCCGGCCGTGAGGTATCAAGGCACTCTGTGCAACACGCCGGGCCGCCGAAATGACAGATAACGCAATTCTCGTCGGTGATGTCGGCGGCACACACGCTCGCTTTGCAATCGTCGATGTGTCGGGGCCTGGGGCATTGCGGATCGAACATCGGCTGGATCTCGAGCAAACGTTTCCGACGTTCAGCGGGGCGTTGCGCACTTATATCGAGCACTGCGGCTTGTCGAGCGTTCCGGCATCGACGGTCATCGCGGTAGCCGGCCCTGTAACGGCCGGACGGGCGCGTTTCACGAATCGACAGTGGGAAATCTCGGAAGATGCGCTGAGAGATTTCGGCTTCAGTAAGGCGCTGTTGATCAACGATTTTGTCGCGCTGGCCTTTGCCGTCGAGGTGCTGAGTGAGCGCGATTTGTACGTGATTGGTCCGGCACTTGGGGGCCTGCATGGTGCACCAATCTCTATTCTAGGTCCAGGAACGGGATTCGGCGTCTCCTGTCTAGCGCGCGATGGTGATCGGGTGGTGCCGATAGCAACCGAGGGCGGTCATATCGGATTTGCACCCGGCAATGAAACTGAACTAGCCCTGCTCCGATATCTGTGGAAGAAGTTCGAGCGCGTAGGGGTTGAACGCATACTCTCGGGCCCTGGCCTCGAAAATATTTATCAGGGATTGGCCCAACTGGGCGGAAGAGACGTCGTTACCCTGTCCGCGGCGCAGATCACGGACAACGCGGCGCGCGGCGAGGCCGGATGCCTCGAGGCTCTTCAGTTATTCTGCTCGATTTTCGGTGCAGTTGCCGGTGATATCGCTCTGGTACATGGTGCGCGGGGCGGGGTCTACATTGCCGGCGGCATCGCGCAAAAGATCCAGGTATTTTTGGCCCAGAGTGAATTTCGCGCGCGTTTTGAAAGCAAGGGCCGGCTATCATCGTTCGTACAGTCGATTCCTACCCAACTGATATTGAACGCCGATGCGGCATTGCTGGGCGCGGCTCATTCAGCCAGGATGCTGGGCTAGGTCATGGCAGTCTGCAACGATCCGCGCTATGCCATGGCCAAGTTGGCATGGATGCGTGTACAGAGGATCTGGCCGAACGGCCTGCGGTATTTGTGGACCGACGCATTCGGTGTGATTCTCCTGGTTTCTCTCTACGCCGAGTCGGGCGAGCGCCTATATTTGGATCAGGCGGAGTCCTTGGTCGCCGAAGTGATTAGGGTGCTGGGACGCCCGCGCGGCATCCGAATCGGCGAAGCCCCCGATCGCGACGGACAGTACTTTCACTACCTTGCCATGTGGCTCTATGGGTTGGGAATTCTCGGCAGGCATATTCCCGACTACCGGCGAATGGGCGTTGACTTGGCGCGGCAGATTCACGACGCCTTCGTGGTGCGCGGCCGCGGCGTAATCTGGAAGATGCAGGAGGACTTGAGCGGACCTTACCCAGGATACGGCTTTGGCGTCCTCGATGCCTTCGACGGCTATGTTTCATACCGCTTGCTCGATGAGACGGAGCTCGCCGATGAGATCGGCGACATGCGCCTGATCATGGAGCGGTCGGCGCCGCATTTGCACATCACCCAGGACTTGGGGATCGGCATGATGCTGTGGATGACCCAGTTCTTTCCGGCAGAAGACTGGGCAAGGATGCAAAAGGCGAGCTGCTTGCCGATACTCGATCGCATGTGGGTGGAGGAAGGCTATTTCTGCCGCGAGCCGGGGGCTTACGATGTAAAATTTGCCTTCACCAACTATGGGGTCTCGATCGGCCTGCAGGCGATCAATGTCATGCCGCAGCGGGTACGACGGCTCAACGATTATTTCGAGACCTACCGCTCCGCGGATGAATATGACCGAAACTCGATTACTCACGTGATGGCGTGCAGTTCGCACTTCCCGGGTTATCTCATTCGAGGATTCGGCCAGTGAGTTCCGGCCAAACTCGGCATCAGGTGCCTGGTCGGCCGAGATAGCCCGTGGGAGAGGGCATTACGCGATCAGTTTCCCTCCTTACCACGGAATAACACTCGCAGCAGAGCTTCTCCAGGACAGCCCGGTCAAGCACCTTGATCTGGCCGCGACCGTATTCGATCGCAAAATAAACGTACCGTTGAATGCCTCCGGATTCATACAGCACTTGGCCGAACGTCAACCCCACCAACTCGAGATGAGGGATCAGGCGGTTTTGGACGTCGGCGGGCAACGCAGCCAGAAGATGATTTTGCTGCCGGCTTACACTCTCCGCTCATCGAAGATCTTCACTGGATCGTCCGCGGGACGCGGACGACTTGCGCAGGAGCACGTAATCTCCGGACGCCAATCCCGCCGCCGTGCTCTCATCTTCGTCGAGGTGGAGTTCCAACCGATAGTCGGCCGAGACACTTACGGGGACATCCCGAAACAATGTTCGTCGAGCATCGGCGTCATTGACCACGTCAACGCGATCCCGGTCTGCGATTCCGAGGCGGTCGGCATCGTGAGGATTCATGTGAAGATGGGGCCGCGCTCGGATGACGCCCAGTCCCAGTGCAACCTGCGTCCTCGGTCCCTTGATGAGAATACCCGGCGTCCCTTCGATATCGCCCGGCGTGCGTATCGGCGGGTCGATACCCAAGTTCAGCGCATCGGTTCGCGACAGCTCCACTTGGTTCGTTTTTCGAGCCGGCCCAATCACGCGGACATCGATCATTCGCCCGTTCGCGCCAATCAAGGAGACCGACTCCCTTGCAGCGAATTGAGTGGGTCCCAGCCGGGAGCGCTCATGCAGCCGATAATGATCGCAGAACAATTGTTCAATGAGACCCTGAGTGAGATGTACGTGCGACGGGCAGACGGCCACCGTCACGCGTATGCGGGATTCCGTCGCCTGCTCGTGCGTAGACTGGTTCATCTGGCCGACCCGCCCCTTCATTGTGGGATTCAAGCTTCACAAAGATTGTGCGATCTGCGGCGGAAAGGAAATACGTGTAAGTGCGGATTGGACTGCTTGTGAATTGAGAGAACAATTCAGCGCACTCGGCAAACCGATGAGGACGGGCACACATGTTCCGGTGCCGGTTCAGCAGCAGTCCCGCGAGGCGCTGTGCGCTTGCGCTGATATGGAACAATGAGATCATGACGTGAACGTAAGTGGCTGGACTCAATTGTCGGTGGCGCCTGCACCGCAATATATGGAGCATAGCGCGGGTGTGCGCACGGGGCGCGAGTTGCTCGAAGCGACACGGCCATTTGCCGGCGAAATCAGGCGCAAGAGCCGATGGTATGTAATTTCAACTTTCGTTCTGACGATCACGGTCCTGACCGGCGCCGGATTCGCGGGCTGGTGGCCGATCCGCGCCGCTCTTTCAGTCTTGGGCTCCCTGTTTCTAGTGCGCTGCTTCATCACGTATCACGATTTTATGCATGGATCCCTGCTGCGAGGATCACGCGCCGCGTCCATATGGTTTCACCTCTACGCGGCATTCGTGCTGACGCCGACTCGCTCCTGGGCCAAAAGCCACAACTACCATCATGGCCATGTGGGTCAAATCTCGGCAACGGGTGTGGGAGCATTCCCGATCATCACCACCGCCATGTGGCGCAACGCGACGCCCGGTGGGCGATTTCGGTATCGCGCCAGCCGCCATCCCCTGATCGTCCTGTTCGGCTATGTGACCATTTTCGCAGTGACGATTTGCCTGATGCCGCTGCTTCGCGACCCGAAGCGACACTGGGATTCGGCGCTCTCTCTGCTGGCGCATGGCGGACTCATTGCGCTGCTCTGGTTCCTGGGTGGATTCGAGCTGGCATTTTTCACGGTACTCTTGCCCATGGCCTTGGCGTCGGCTCTCGGCGGCTACTTATTTTTCGCGCAGCACAGTTTCAAACGGATGTACGTCGCCTCGCCGCAGGCATGGTCCTTTTATAGGGCGGCCCTCGAATCGTCGAGCTACATACGCCTGAACAAGGTCATGCAATGGTTCACCGGGAATATCGGCTATCACCATATTCATCACTTGAACATACGGATTCCATTTTATCGGCTGCCGGAGGCCATGGCGGCGATACCGGAGCTGCAGTCGCCGATTTGCACATCGCTGGCGCCCCGCGAGATCCGCGACTGCTTCCGATCGAGCCTATGGGACGAGACGCGGCAGCGAATGGTCTCTTATCGCGAAGCGAGCGTCGGCGCGTAAGCATGGCGCTGCCTCAGCACCCCTTCTCCGGTGTTGCAGCCGCCCATGCGGGCCCGAGCGGAAGCGATTCGCCTATCCTGGGCCCCGGCGAGCCGTGGCCCCTCGGTGCTCACTGCGATGCTGATGGCACTCATTTCGCAGTGTTCAGCCGCGATGCAATAGCCATGGAATTATTGGTTTTTGAGAATGCCGGCGCCTCCGCTCCTTCGCTTCGCGTGGCCCTTGATCGGGCGCAGCATCGAACCGGCGATGTCTGGCACATCCGCGTCGGCGCCGACCTTCGCGGGCGTTGCTACGCATTTCGTGCCAGCGGACCGCCGGTAGCAGATCGCCGTCATCGGTTCGATCCCGAGAAGCCGCTGCTCGACCCGTATGCGCCCCTGGTGACCGCGCTGTCGGCGATCGAGCCGTCCGCGGGCAATGGGAGAGTGCTGGACGAATCGCAGACCTATGCCGGCATCATTACCAGCCAGAAGTTTGATTGGCAGGGTGTCACCTCGCCGCGGCGCACATGGTCGGAAACCATCATCTACGAAACTCACGTCCGGGGCTTGACGATTCATGCCTCATCGGGAGCGCGCTACCGAGGTCAATACCTCGGTGTGATTGAAAAGATCCCCTACCTGCGATCCTTGGGCATTACCGCCGTCGAGTTGATGCCGGTCCAGGCGTTCGACGACCATCGAGGCGCTGCGCATTCACAGGCGGCGCCCCGGCGCATCGATTACTGGGGATACAACCCCATCGCGCTCTTCGCTCCGCATCCGGGATACGCCTCGGCACAGGGTTTCGACTCGCCGCTGGTGGACTTCAAGACCATGGTGCGCGAGCTGCACAGAGCCGGCATCGAAGTCATTCTCGATGTTGTCTTCAATCACACCGGGGAGGGCGGCCGCGACGGTCCCGTGTACAGTTTTCGGGGACTCGACAACGACGTGTACTACCTTCTGACGCCGGACGGCTCGGGCTACCTCGACTATACCGGCTGCGGAAACACCTTGAATTGCAACCACCCGGTGGTGCGTTCCATGATCATCGACTGCTTGCGTCACTGGATCGTGCATTTGCACGTCGACGGGTTCCGGTTTGATCTGGCCGCGGTGCTGGGCCGGGGCACGGACGGAGCCGTGCTCTCGAATCCGCCGCTGCTCGACGACATTGCGCAGGATCCCATTCTGCGCGACGTCAAGCTGATCGCCGAGGCCTGGGACGCCGCCGGTGCTTACGAAGTGGGGCGATTCGCCGGGGCGCGCTGGGGGGAGTGGAACTCCACGTTTCGCGACGATGTGCGCCGGTTCTGGCGAGGCGATCCGGGGTTCACCGGGTCCTTTGCGAGCCGCCTGTGCGGCAGTGCGGATCTTTACGAACACGACGGTCAAA
>Ga0182030_10008784_pt1 | contig 20828 bp, 22 predicted proteins | sample 812S3MmetaG_FD_121299 | JGI IMG/M metagenome (GOLD analysis project Ga0182030, IMG submission 121299) | Permafrost microbial communities from Stordalen Mire, Sweden - 812S3M metaG (Illumina Assembly) | ecosystem: Environmental > Terrestrial > Soil > Wetlands > Permafrost | place: Sweden...
ATCCACGGAACCGTCATCAATCACAATGCAATCATACCCTTGGTCGCGCACCGCTTTAACCAAGGGGCCTATTGTTTGCACTTCATTATGCGCGGGGATGATAATAGCTATTTTCATGATTGCCAAAACTCCCTGAATAAAAGCCACTGTGAGGGTCTTTTCCTGATCTCATCTTCAATGGCTGTCATGTATTTTTGGATATAACCGGCCGCTATTTGCTCCGTGATCTTACCGTCCGGTAATTGAGGCGGTTCAATGGGAGGATAGATCTTAATTTCAAAATGGCCATCATCTGTGCGGAGGAAAAAAATGGGGATAATAGGAACCCCTAATTTCAGCGAAAAATAAGCCGCACCCTTGGGGACCATTGTTTTACGTCCCAAAAAATCCATTACTATCCCGCGATTACTAAAATCCCGGTCTGCCAGGATCGCCACTAAACGGTTTTTTTGAAGATGCTCGGCGACACGCCGGACAGCCACGTCGGTCTGGATCACCATGGCCCCAAAAGCTTCCCGTTGGGCGTTGAACAGGGCATTGACCCGGGAATCTTGATGCGCTAAAGCCACGACCGATAATGGGAAACCCAACATCGGCAATACCGCCCCTCCCATTTCCCAATTGCCCACATGGGCACTGACAAGAATGGCACCCCTGCCCTTTTGCAACACTTCGTTAAGGTATTCGATATTATTAATATGGACCTTAGCTTCAACGAAACCTGGCTGCAAACGTTTGGCCATGGTAAAGAATTCCAACAGGTATTTGCCAAAATTCCGGAACACCGCTCGGACTTGGGACTTCGGTACATGGTCGGTCTTTAGCACTATTTTCAAATTATTCTCAACGGCTTGGGCGTCAGCCTTGGAAAAAAAATAATGTATATCACATAAAACCATGACCAGGGCATTGCTCAATTGATAGGGCAAAACCTCTGCTAAAAACTGGCCGATCCTGTAAAGATAATAATTACCCATATTTCTTTAAATTCTAAATCCTAAATTCTAAACTCTAAACAAAAACCAAAATTCTAAATCCTAATTACCGAAACTTAAAAATTATTTTTCCTGTTTATTTCATTTGAATCTTCGGTCATTTGAATTTGTTTAAAATTTAGGATTTAGAGTTTAGAGTTTCTCCTAAGATTAACCGTGCGATATTTTCCGCGGCCATTGGTTTGCCATTTTTTAACGCCGCTTGCTTCATGGCTGCCAATTTCCCGGGCTCATCCAGCAATGCGTCGATCTGGCGGCCAATATGGCGTTTGTCATTCACACGGATAGCAATACCCTGATTGACCAAAAACTGAGAATTACGTTCTTCCTGGCCCGGAATTGGATCAACGATCACCATCGGCAAGCCTTTGGCCAGGCATTCTGAGGTGGTCATGCCGCCGGGCTTGCTGACGATCAAGGCGGATACTTCCATCAATTCATCCACATTACTGGCATAATCATAAAAAATAATTTTTTTGTCCGTCTGACGCTTGATCTTTTTGATCCAGTGGACCAACTTGACATTAGTGCCGCAGATGACGATCAGCTGCAAGGGCCGCTCAAGATGCACTAATGATTTGACCGCTTCTTTCATGGGGCCCAGTCCCTGGCCGCCTCCCATGATCAAAATAGTCGGTATATTTAAATCAAGGCCTAATTTCTTGGCGATCCTGTCTTGGCCCGTGTTTTCGGCAAATTTTATGCGGATAGGAATACCAAAGATCTTGATACGATCTTGGGGCACTCCTTCCTTCACGTAGCGCTCCAGCGCCTCTTGGGAAGGCACCACATAATAATCCACGCCTGTATGCAGCCAGTATAAATGCGGCGCGTAATCCGTCAGTACGCCGATGACTGTCATCGGCAGTTGGTAGGTCTTTTTATAATCAGCGATCATGCCGCAAGGAAAAGCCTGGGTGCATACCACCACATCAGGCTTGAATTCATCGATCAGAGGTTTTAATTTTTTGTGAGACGACTTATGGATGGACTGTTTCCATTTTTCAGAGAACTTGATAACTTTAGGATTGTCGTAGAGATATTCCCAGATCTTGGGTGCGCGTTTGATCACCCCCATATAGGCGGAATTGATGATTTTTTCCATCAACGGGTAAGCATAGCCAAAACCGTTGATACTCAAGACTTCACAATCAGGATCAAGACTTTTAAGGGATTTGGAGATCGCCACCGCTCCCTGACGGTGCCCGGAAACCTGCGAAATATACATGATCAAAATGCGCTTGTGCTTGATTTCCCACTCCTTACTCAATTGTCCCCAACAGACCGCCAACCAAACCTTCTTGGCCAACCTCGACACAGATAGATACGAGCTTACCGGCAACCGGGGCCTCAATGACAAAAGAGGCTTTGTCAGTGACCGCCTCGCAAACATCCTGGCCTTCTTTCAGGTCCTCTCCCACCTTCACATGCCAGCAAGCAATCGTTGCTTTAGTTATCCCTTCGCCTAATTCAGGTAGAATAATATTTATCATAATTTATTCAAAAAATTCATTTTAAATAATTCTATTACTTTTACCTTTACATCCCGCATCGGTACGGCATGGCCTTTTATTTTTTGCATCGAAGTCATGCGCACATTAAGGCCGCAGGGCTTGATCATATCAAAAAGGGAGAGGTCTGTATTAACGTTGATCCCTAAACCGTGGTAAGTCACCCATTTGCGGACCCCCACACCAATGGAAATGATCTTCTCCGGTCCCACAAACACACCTCTCTGCCCCGAAGGGCTTATTGCCAATATACCAAAATTCCTCAATAAATCAACCGCAACTTCTTGAAGATTTTCCATATATCTTTTAAGATCTTTTTTGTAATTATTTAGATTAAAGATAGGATAAACAACTAATTGCCCCGGTGCATGCAAGGTCACATCCCCGCCGCGGTCAACATTGATGATCGCCACACCGCGTTCTTGGATCTCATGACGCTGATAAAGCAAACTGTCCTGATTGGTCATTCTCCCAAGCGTCAATACCGCAGGATGTTCACAAAGGATCAAATGATCTGGGGCACCTTCAAAGACCTTTTGAACGATCTCTCTCTGCCGTTGAAGACCTTCGGAGTATTGGACCACCCCCCAATCTTCGACAATCATATTTCTCTACAGATCGCCTCGGCCATTTGTTTGGTGCCAACAGCGCTGGGATCATGGCGGTCAGGCTTCAGATCGTAGGTGACAGATTTGCCTTCTTTTAAAATAATACGCACAGCGTTATCCAGGCGATCCGCCGCGGCATTTTCGTTAAGATGACGCAACATCCATACCGCTGAAAGGATCGACGCGGTGGGATTGACTTTATTTTGTCCGGCATATTTAGGTGCTGAACCGTGCACCGGTTCAAATAAAGCGATCTGGTCGCCATAATTAGCCCCCGGAGCGACCCCCAAACCACCGACCAGGCCGGCGCACAGGTCTGACACAATGTCCCCATATAAATTAGGCAGCACCAAGCAATCGTACATAAAGGTGTTCTGGATCAATTGCATGCACATATTATCCACGATGTTGTCGTTAAATTCAATCCGACCCTCATAGTCGCGGGCCACTTCCCTGGCGCATTGCAAAAAAAGACCGTCGGTAAATTTCATGATATTGGCTTTGTGCACCGCGGTCATCTTCTTGCGCCCAAATTTGACCGCCCATTCAAAAGCAAATCTGACGATCCGTTTAGAGGCGCTTGCTGAAATAGGCTTAATGGAAATAGCTGCGTCATTTTTCACTTTTCTTAGTGACATCTCATTGATAAGCTCACGCAAGCGGTCTAGTTCAGGAGTGCCCAGATCAAACTCGATGCCGGCATACAGGTCCTCGGTATTTTCACGGAAGATCATCAAATTTACATTTTTGATGGGGGTCTTGGTGCCTTCATAATAAAGGCAGGGACGCACACAGGCAAATAGGTCCAGGGAATGGCGCAATTGGACATTGACCGAACGGAAGCCTTTCCCGACGGGGGTCGTGATGGGGCCTTTGATGGCGGTCTTATTGCGGCGGATAGAATCCAACACTTCATCCGTCAAAGGGACACCATGCTTTTGGATGGATTTCGAGCCCACCTCATGAACTTCCCAGTTGATCTTCACGCCCGTGGCATCGACACACATCCGCATGGCGTTGGTCACTTCCGGTCCGATGCCGTCACCTGGCAGTAAAGTCACTGTATGGCTCATAGAAGGATCTTAGCTTGTGGGGTTTTTCTTCGTCGTAAAACTCTTGAATTCATTGATATCAGTCGCCATGTTCAAAGCGGTTTGGTAAGTGATAATATCTTTTTCATAAAGTTCTTTAAGGGATTTATCAAAAGTCCGCATCCCATATTGACCACCGGTCTGAATGGCCGAGCGCAACTGCTCCACGGCCCTCTCGCGGATCATGTTGCGTACTCCGGCGGTGGCGATCATGATCTCGGAGACCATGATGCGACCCTTTCCTGATGCCCTGGGAGCTAGCTTTTGGGAAACCACCCCTTGTAAAGCCGTCGAGAGCTGTAAGCGGACCTGCTGCTGTTGATACGGCGGAAAAACGTCGATGATACGCTCTACGGTTTGAGGGGCATCCGGGGTGTGCACGGTAGCCAAGACCAAATGCCCGGTTTCTGCCGCTGTCAGGGCTGTCCCGATCGTCTCCAGGTCACGCATTTCTCCCACCACGATCACATCCGGGTCCTGGCGCAAGCAACGCTTGAGCGCTTCCGCAAATGAATTAGTATCACGGTAAACCTCGCGCTGTTTGATCACAGATTTTATGTTTGAATGAAGATACTCAATAGGGTCTTCAATGCAGGTGATCACACAGGTGCGTTCGGAATTAATTAAATTGATCATCGAGGCCAAGGTGGTGGTTTTCCCCGTCCCCGTGGGACCGGTGACCAAGACCAACCCATTTTGCTTACGTGCCAGGTCAGCGATCACGGGAGGCAACTGCAACTCTTCCATGGAAGGGATGAATAAAGATATGCGACGAAACGCCGCCTCAACAGACCCTCGCTGGATATGCACATTCACGCGGAAGCGATCCATGCCGTTTAACGCCAGGGAAAAATCCAATTCTTTTTCTTCTTCAAATTTGGCTTTTTGAACATCGGAAAGGACGCTGTAGATCATCTCCTGGATCTGATCGCGGTTAAGGGCCCCGTCCTTGAGAGGAATTAAGCGGCCGTCAATACGGAAAATGGCCGGGCTCTTTTCAGTCAAATGCAGATCAGAAGCGCCTTCCTGAATGGATAATAAAAGAAGTTCTCGCAACAGAGGTATTTTTTCCATAGGTATTTTATCCTTTATTAATCCACTTAGCCACGCGGGAAATACCTTCCTGAATGCGCTCATCCGACGTGGCAAAACTAAACCTGATATATTCGGGGGCCCCAAAACTGTCCCCCGGGATCCCTGCCACCTTGACCTCATCCAACATCTGTTTGGCGATCAAGGTTGCATCCCCAATTCTAGAAAAATCACAAAAAACGTAAAACGCACCCTCTGGACGAATGTAAGAAAGTTCCGGGACTTGATCTAAGCATTGCAGCATCAGGTCACGGCGCTTTTTAAATATCTGACGCATTTGGTCAACAGACTCTTGGGAAGCCTTCAAAGCCCCCAAGGCCGCGGCCTGGCTGATGGATGACGGATTAGAAGTTGAATGGTCCTGATATTTTTTAATATACTCCATGATCTCCAAAGGCCCTGCCGCGTAACCGATCCGCCATCCGGTCATGGCATAAGCTTTAGACACACCATTGACCGTCAATGTTAAGTCAAAGATCTCTTTGCCAAGGGATGCCATCGAGCTAAATTCGTTTGTATCATAAATCAATTTTTCGTAGATTTCATCACTTATAACGTAAATCTTGTGTTTCACACAGATCTCGGCGATTTGGAAGAGTTCCTCTTTATGGTACATCACCCCCGTTGGATTGGACGGGGAATTGATGATCAGGACCTTGGTTTTAGGAGTGATATACTTATTTAAAAGCATAGGCGTGATCTTAAAACCACTGGCCGCATTAGTGGGGATGACAACTGACTTGCCGCCCGCGGCCTTGACCATTTCAGGATAACTTACCCAATAGGGCGACTGAAACACCACCTCGTCCCCGTCGTCGACTAAAACCTGAATGATATTGAACAATGAGTGTTTGGCCCCGCAGGAGACCACGATTTGATTGGGTTTGTATACAAGCCCATTATCTTTTTGGAATTTGGCGACAATAGCCTCTCGTAAATCCAAATTTCCAATGGAAGGCGTATATTTGGTCTTCCCACTCTCAATAGCTTTAATACCAGCCTGCTTAATAAAATCCGGAGTATCGAAATCCGGTTCACCGGCGCCAAAATTGACCACATCATGCCCTTGGGATGCCAATTCCTTGGCCCTGGCCGTAATTGCCAATGTCGTTGATCCCAACATATCCTTGACCCTGCGATTAACCTGAAGCATAAAATTCTCCTTTTTCCTGTGTCATTGCGAGGAGTGCTTTTCAGCGACGAAGCAATCTTTTAACTCTTGTCCTTCCCACCCACCCTAATGTCATTCCCGCGAGCAACTGCGAGTGTCGGTCAATACGACCGAAAGTCGAAGACCCCGCCAAAGGCGGTGGCGGGAATCCAGTATTAAGAATTAATTTAATAATGTACTAATATATCAAATCTTTCAATAATTAGCCAGTCGTTTGAATATTTCCAACTCATTTTACGCGGCAAGAAGACAAATCTTGGCTTTATTGGCGAAGCTCACGGTTTTCTCGCGGTCAATGATCAGGGTCTTGCCGGCCTCTATAGCAAGACAGGCGGCTTTGACACGGGCCATGGTTTGGATCGTGCGAGGACCGATGACCGGCACATCAAAGCGATTGTCCTGAGCAGGCTTGGAGGTCTTGACCACCACCGCTCCTGTGCGGGCGATCTGTCCACCCCGCAAAATGGCACGGTCCGTGCCTTCCATTGCTTCAATGGCCACAATAGCTTTTTCTTTGATCACCACCGTCTGGCCGATATCAATACCTCCCACCAGCTTGGCAATGGAAAGACCAAACTCAATGTCCTTTAATTCACTCTCACTGGGAGCGCGACGGGTCAGAGTGCCGCGGGGTGCTAAATATTTCTTCAATAAAAAGGTGGAATCGAGCAAGGCCATGCCTTCTTTATTTAAGCGGTCAGCCACCGCGGCAAAAATCGTGTCTGCCTTGCGGTCATGCAAGGCGCTGTATATGGCTTGAAACTCTTCATCTAATTGGACTGCAGGGTTAAACAAGTTGTCCTGATTGACCTGGCCTGCCATGATGACCTGACTTACGGAATTCCTGTGGAAATATTCAAAAAGTTTCTTTAATTCTCCCACGTTGAAATATTGAAATTTATCGACAGAGAAGCATAAAAATGGGGACGTGTCACCCACCACGCCAGCGGCAACGATCCTATAACCCTGATCACGCGCCGCCCTGGCGAACAGAAAAGGGAATTCCCTGTTGCCTGCGATAAGACCGATTATTTTTCGACCTTCAGGAGTACTCGGCATGAGAGTAAGATCAGGAGATACCACGTTTGGATGTCTGGATAAAGTCAAGAAGCAAGTTGATTTCAGGAAAAGAGCTTAATTGTTCTTTGACCTCAAGCACAGCATGGCTTCGGTTTAACCCGGAATTAAAAAGGATCTTAAAGGCACGGTGCAGGACCTTTTGGTTCTCTGAAGGAACATCCGCGCGCTTTAACCCCACGATATTTAAACCCCTTAAGGTGGCGGGATTGCCATCCACTAATGAAAAAGGCGGGACATCCTGATTGACCTTGGAACAGCCGCCGATCATCGATAAGTATCCCACGTGGGCATACTGATGTACACCGGACAAACCGCCGATCACTGCACGGTCATCAATGGTCACATGCCCCGAAAGCCCCACATAATTGGCCAATACACAGTCATTGCCGATTTGGCAGTCATGCGCCACGTGTGAGCTGGCCATAAACAAATTATTGTCCCCGATGTTCGTTGTGCCGCCGCCCTCAATGGTGCCGGGATTGACTGTCACAAATTCACGAAAAACATTATTGGCGCCTATGACCAAAAAAACTTTGTCTGCTTTTTGGTGCTTTCTATCCTGCGGCGGAGAGCCGATCACCGCCCCGGTATATAACTGGCAACCATTGCCGATGGTGGTATCTCCTTCAACCACACAATGGGCACCGATCGTGACATCGTCACCTAAGCTCACCTGGCCATCAATGACCGAGTAGGGTCCGATGCTCACATTTTTCCCCAGCTTGACCTGTTGGCCGATAATCGCGGTTTCATGTATCGTATTGGACATTTCTAACAATTTACCTCCACATTCCACACTTAACTATTTAAATAATGCGCTTCAGTATAAGAAAACATCATGTCCGCTTCAATGGCCACTTCCCCATCGACCCGTGCCACCCCTTTGACATGCGCGGTGCGTTCGCGGTCCCGGATGATCTCAACTTCCATCAATAGCTGATCTCCCGGATAAACGACTTTGCGAAACTTCACATCAGAGATGGACATGAACAATGCTACTTTACCATTATGTGCCCCGCTGGTCAATACCACAACTCCCGCAGTTTGCGCCATGGCTTCGATCATCAGAACCCCCGGCATGACCGCCTTCTGGGGAAAATGTCCCTGGAAAAAACCGTCATTGATCGTGACATTCTTGATACCGATCCCTTTTTTACCCGGTTCGATCTCAATGACGCGGTCCACCAACAAAAAAGGATAACGATGGGGCAAAATTTTCATGATCTCATTGATATTAAAAGTCCTTCGCCCTTCGGCCGGGGCAACAGCAGGATAAGAAGTGGTGGCGAATTTCTGACGCTGGGCCTCTATTTTCTTGACCAAGGCCCGGTTGAGAGCGTGCCCGCTTTTAGTCGCATAGACAGCGCCCTTAACAGGAAACCCAAGCAAAAACAGGTCCCCCACAATATCCAAAACCTTATGGCGCGCGCATTCATCAGGAAAGCGCAGGGTATTCTCCAAAGGCCCCTTCGTTGACATCACCAAGCTGTTTTGATAATTAGCTCCTTTACCCAAACCATGTTCCCTGATCGCACTGACTTCGGATTCAAGGCAAAAGGTCCTTGCCGGGGCCAACTCTTTGGTAAAGACAGGCAGATCAATAGACCGCGAAAAATATTGCGAACGTAATAAGGGGTGGTCATAATCCAGCGTATAAGAAACACTTAAACCCTCATAGGGCACCATCACCATCGACGATGTTTTATTAGCGACGACGATCACCTCTTGAATGGCAAAAATATTCTTATCGGCCTGCCCTTCTGCGGATCCCGCTTGCTGTAACGCTTTTAAAAATTCCAAACTGCTGCCATCCAGGCCGGGGACCTCATCGGCATTGATCTCAATGGACACATTATCAATGCCCAATACATTTAAAGCCGCCATCAAATGCTCAATGGTATAAATGCGCACCCCATGACTTTCAACCGCCGAGCAACGCGTGACGCTTTCATCCATGACCGCGTTGGCCGGTATGACCTTGACCGACTGTTTGCCGGGCAGGTCAACGCGTGTAAAAGAAACCCCCGCATTGTCCCCTGCCGGCTTTATAGTCATATGCACCGATTTACCGGTATGCAAACCAATACCAGAAAGAGTGACAGGATTTTTTATTGTTTTTTGTTTCATTGCTTCTCCAAAACCTCAATACGCTTCTTTAGATCTTTGATCAACTCCACATACTTATCAAGCCGGTGGATATGGGCGTTGGTCCTGAAAGCATCCTTAATGGGCTGGGCTGGGTAGCCAAAAACTTGCTCGCCGGGTTTAATGGAATGGTTCACCCCTGACTTGGCGCCTACCACTGCCCCATCGCCGATTTCTAAATGCCCCGCAATTCCCGCCTGGGCCGCCAAAATAACATGGTCACCAATTTTCGTACTGCCGGCAATTCCCGTTTGAGCGATGATCAAACAATGTTTACCGATAATGACATTATGGCCGATTTGGACCAAATTATCGATCTTTGTCCCCTCACCGATGATCGTCTTATCGAAACGCGCCCGATCGATGGTGACATTGGCTCCGATCTCCACATCATCTTCGATAAGCACAGAGCCCACCTGCGGGATCTTCATATGCTTGCCGTCCACCGTTACATAACCATACCCATCACTGCCAATAACAGAGCCGCTGTGGATGATCACACGCCTGCCCAGCGAGACCTTTTCACGCAAAACTACTTGAGGATAGATCAGGCAATTTTCTCCAAGATCTGTGTCATGCCCCACATAACAATTAGCATAAATCACACACCCTGACGCAATTACTGCACCGGCTTCAATAATCGTATGGGCGCCGATGGCCACACCGGGTGCCAATTTGGCTCCTGAGGCTATAACAGCGGTGGGATGAATGCCCTGTGGTTTATAATCAGGGGCACCCTTCAATACATAATTGACGACTTGAGTGAAACTTAAAGAAGGATTGTCAACCCTGATTAAAGTTTTCCCCGGACAAGAGATCTGCCGGGGAACAAGAATGACACCAGCCTGAGTGTCACGGAGTAAAGGTTCGTATTTGGGATTGCTAAGAAAAGTCAGCTCATTTTGTTTTGCTTCTTTGATCCCTGAAAATCCACTGACTAACAACCCACCTTCGCCGATCAATTCACCCTTAACTAACCGGGCAATATCAGACACGCTTAACTGCTGGAGCGTCAAATTACTTTTTGTAACTGTCATTTACAGCCTTCAACACCTCATTGGTGATGTTAAATTGCGTATCGCCATAGACCATGACACGGTCATTTAAAACATAGGTGTAACCTTCTTTTTTAGCTATAGCGCTGGCCGCATTCTGGATCTCGCTTAAGATCTCACGCACTTTGTCATCCCGCTTCTTGCCTAATTCCGCGCGTTTTTCCTTGTCAAAGGCCAACACATCATTCTTTTGTTTTTCAATGTCCGCCTGCATGGTCGTCTTCTGGGCATCACTCATCAGGTCCAGCTTGGTCTGGGCATCTTGGATCTTTTGGACCATCGCATCACGCTGTTTCTGGAATGTTTCGCCTTGTGATTGCAACATAGCATCAAATTCTTTTGTTTTTTGATAGCCGTCAAAAACTTTGCTTAACTCGACATAGCCGATCTTCAAGCCATCGGCCAAGCTCATCCCGGTTGCCATCAATCCAAAAATTACCGCCAAACCAAAAACTTTTAACGCTTTCATATAATCCTCTCCTTGATGTTCGGGCCAGTCCCTTTGCCGGCCCCTGTTAAAAAATATCCCGCCTTAAGAATATAAAGCAGGGAATATTATACTATTAAAACCCGCGGCTGACGCTAAAATAAAACTTGCCGCTCTTGTTAGATTGTCCCGGTTCTTTGTCTAAAGGAATGCCGTAATCTAATTTGATAGGTCCAATGGGGGTCTTGACCCGAAGACCAACACCGGTGCCGGATTTAAGGCCGCCGGTGCCGTAATTGCGGACTTTGTCCCACACATTACCGGTATCAAAGAATATAGCCCCTTTAATGATTTCAATAATAGGTACCGTATACTCGACACTGCCAAGTAATAAGGCATCGCCACCGATAGCGTCATTCGTATTTGAATCGAGAGGCCCGACAGAGCGTTCATCATAACCACGGATGGTATCCTGACCGCCGGTAAAATAACGTTCAAAAATAGGCACATCCGGAGTATTCGGATAAGATTGGACCATGCCGGTCCGGCCGCTGATCTCCAGCACCGTGGTAACATCATTGAATTTTAACGGATAAAAATATTCACCGCTGGTTTGCACACGAAAGAAATTCTTGTCGCCACCCAAAGGACCGCCGGCAAGGTCAGCGCTGTTGGTAACACTCCATCCTGAAGTGGGAGACATCTTGCTGTCGCGGTAATCATTAGTGACACTAAAGCCCAGAGAACTGACCAAACTGGTTCCCGCTTGCTCCGCTAAAGCCGCGGAAACCCCTGAGTTCAGATTACTGATCTTAATTTGTTCCAAGCGGTAAACAGTGCCGACGGAAAGGTTATCATTGAAGCTTTTACCCAAGCGCAGGTCCCCGCCGATAGTCTTCTGGTCATAGGCATATCCCGTGGAACCATCATTAAGATTTTCCGTCAAATACGCATCAAAACCCGCGGAAACCGGATGATCAAACAGCCAGGGTTCAGTGAAACTTAATAACAAGTTGCGCTGGCTGGAGCCGATTTGGGCGCGCAGGCGCAGGTCCTGACCGCCGCCGGTAAATGAAGACCAGTTGGAGATGTCGAAATTCTTTTGCTCGACTTCCACAAACCCGATCAATCTGTCCACCGTGCTGTAGCCGCCTCCAAAAGAAAAACTGCCGGTCTTGGCTTCCTTGACCTGCACAACCAGGTCCTTAAAATCCGGCTTGTCGGTATCTTCAATATCGTATCCGACATCTTCAAAATAACCCAAATCCTTCAAGCGCTGTTTAGTCAGGCGCAATTTTGCCCCATCAAAACGCTCTCCCGGATACATGCGCAGCTCCCGGCGAATAACAATGTCACGCGTATGGGCATTGCCTTGGATCTTGATCATATTGATATAGGCCAGATTACCTTCCTTAATACTGATCTTCACATCAACCTTGGCGGTCGTGGTATTAAATGACGTCGCTTCTTCGACAAGCGCAGAAATATACCCGCGGTCAAAATAAGCTTCCCGGACATTGCCAATGTCCTCTTGTAACTTTTCATGGCTAAAAACCTTGCCTTCTTTCAAATTCTTAAGATGACTTTTGATATTAATATCAGTAAGGATGGCATTCCCGGCAAAGCTGACATCGCCCACATAATAACGCTTGCCTTCCTGGATGAGGACATTTACATTCACCAATCCCTGGTTTAAAGGTTCTATTTGATAGGAGGCCTTTGTGTCAAGATAACCGTTTTGTTCATAAAAATTCTGTATCGCGGTCATGTCTTCCTGCAACTGATCTTCTTTGAGCAGGCCTGAACCAAAAGCCCAAGCCCAGCGGGATTTCATGATCTTGATGATCTTCTTGTCCCGGTAGGCCACATTTCCGAAAACATAGATCCGCTTGATCTTGACTTTAAAGCCTTCATGGATGGTAAAATGCAGGCTGGCTTTGTTGGTAGTGTCATTAATAGAGGTTTCCACATCCACCTTTGCCTGGGTCAGGCCCTTTTTCTTATAAAGGTCTAAGATAGTATTGACGTCGTCTTTAAGCGTTTTATTGTCCAGGAACTTGTCTTTTTTGGTGGTCATTTTATTTAATAAGAAGTGCTTATTATAATACTTGATCTTAGAAAAAGTTATTTCATCCACAATAGGCTTTTCCTTCAGCCTCACGATCACTTTGTAACCATCATCTAAATCCTCATGATCGATCTGCACATCAGAAAAATGCCCGGTATTGTATAACCTTTTTAAATCATCACTCACCACCGCTTCCTGATACACTTCTCCCACGCGGGTCTTGATCCTGGCTAAAATTTGAGCTATACCAATAGACTTGTTGCCTTGAATATCGATGGCCTTGACGATCTTGGCAGAAACAGGCGCTTGGGATATAGGCTGCTGAGCTTGCGGCTTATCCTGGGGATTATTCGTAACTGCTTGGGCAAGAATAATTTTCGTGCCTGAAGAAAGAATGCACAGAACAATAAATGTGATCAATAGGATTTTATTTTTAAGCATGGGTCAATTATAGATACTGTGTATGTGGCTGTCAACCTGCATCGCGACTATTTATTGGGTCGGTTATTCGTGATGGGCGGTTTCCAAGTTTACAAATTTGACAAACTCCTTAAAGAACTTCATTTTTACCGTGCCGGTCGGTCCGTTACGCTGCTTGGCAATAATGGCTTCGGCAATACCGCGGTTTTCATCAGTCGGATTGTAATATTCCTCACGGATCAAAAGCACCACTACATCCGCGTCTTGTTCAATGGCGCCTGATTCACGCAGATCAGAAAGTTGGGGCCGGTGGTCCTGACGGCTTTCTACCGCGCGGGATAGCTGGCTGATGGCGATCAAAGGCACGCCCAATTCACGCGCCAATGCTTTCAGAGAGCGTGAAATTTCTGAAATTTCCTGTTGCCGGTTTTCCGATTTAGTGTGCCCCTGCATCAACTGCAAATAATCCACGATCACCAGGCCAATGTTATGGGCCGCTTTTAAGCGCCGTGATTTGGCCCGCAACTCCAGCATGGAAATGGCCGGAGTATCATCTATAAAAATGGGAGCATTCGACAGTCGTCCGGCGGCCTTGGTCAACAACGGCCAATCGGACGGTGAAAGAAACCCGGTACGGACTTTATGGGCGTCCACCTGGGCCTGGGAACATAGCATGCGTTGGACCAATTGTTCCTTGGACATTTCCAGGGAAAAAATAGCCACCGGGATCTGGTGCTCCAGACAGGCGTGTTCCGCGATAGAAACAGCGAAGGCGCTTTTACCCATCGAGGGACGGCCCGCGATGATGATCAGGTCGGACTTTTGCAGGCCTGAGGTTTTTCTGTCGAAATCCGAGAATCCCGTGGGTACTCCTGTGATGGATTTTTTATGTTGGTATAAAAGATCAATGTTTTCAATGGTTCCCTTGATAATGTCCTTGATATGGACGGCCTGCTGCTTTTGGTTGGCATCGGCGATCTCAAAGATCAGCTGCTCGGCCGAATCCACCAATTCATCAATGTCCACATTAACGGAATAACTTTTAGAAATGATTTGGGTGGCATTTTTAATAAGCTGGCGCTGGATGCCTTTTTCTTTGACGATATCAACGTAATATTGCGCGTTGGCCGCGGTGGGAACAAAATCCGCCAACTGTGACAAATATGACAGGCCCCCTAAGCTCTCTAACTGCCCGGAGTTTTTAAGCCAATCCGAAAGGGTGATGATATCCACCCTTTTGCGTTGGGCGTATAATTCGCGCACGGCTTCAAAGATCTTCTGATGGGCGGTCTCATAAAAATAAAAGCTATCAAGGTGTTCTATGGACACCCCGATAGCTTCTTCGGAGATCATCATGGCCCCCAAGACCGCTTTTTCAGCATCGATATTCTGGGGAGGTACTCTTAATATTCCCTGTTCATTGCTCTGCATAGGGGTTTTTTAATTCGTACGCGTACCTTAACTCTTTTTCGTTACCCACAAGCGGATCTTGGCGATCACTTGGGGATGGAATTTGACGCCAATTTCAAAGATCCCCAGATCGTCAACCGGTTTCTCAAGGACCAGGGACTTTTTATCGACCTTATGGCCCTCTGCTTCCAGGGCAAGGAGGATCTCAGTTTCGGAAACCGCCCCATAAAGCTTTTCCTGGTCATTGACTTCCACGGCGATCGTCAGGGAAACCTTGCTTAATATATCAGCTTTTTGCTGGGCCTCATTTTTCTCGGCTTCACAGATCGCCAAACGTTTGATCTTTTCTTTTTCAATCCGTTTGATATTGCCTGTGGTCGCCGCCATGCCCATTTGACGGGGCAATAAATAATTACGGGCGTACCCGTTCTTAACTTTAACGACATCCCCGACCTGTCCTAATTTTTCTACATTTTCCGTGAGTATAATATTCATATTTTTTCCTTAATCCTTGTCATTCCCGATTTTATTCTATCATGTCATTCCCGCGAAAGCGGGAATCCATAACAAAACTTATTTTCTTTTAGACGACCCCACAGATAATAGCCCCAAAAAACGGGCAAGTTTGACCGCGACGGTGATCTGCCGCTGCTGTGTGGCACTGGCAGAGGTCAAACGGCGGGAAAACAATTTTCCGCGCTCGGTCAGGCATTTTTGCAAGAATGCGACATTCTTATAGTTGATCTCTGTCCCCTTGGGGATAGACATGCGCGGAGGTCTTGGGCCACGACGTGCCCCATCAGAGCCCCTACCACCAAAAGAATCTTTATCACCATCTTTATTAAAAGGTTTTTTGTCTTTTAACCCGCGCTTTTTAGCAAACTTTCTTTCCATCTTATTATTCCTCCCAAGCTATATCTTCCGGAGATATCACTGTGTCCTGATCACCGGCATCTTTGGCCGCAGGCTCTACATTCCCGGTTGCTTCGGTCTTGACCATAGCCCCCAGGAACTGAATCCGCTCAGCCCGCACGTCAATCGTGCTTCGTTTTTGTCCGTCTCCTGTTTCCCAAGAACGGCTTTGTAAAATACCCTCTACAAAAACCGCCCGGCCTTTTTGCAAATACTGATTACATATTTCCGCCTGTTTGTCCCAAGCTGTCACGGTGATAAAGCAGGTGTCTTCCTTTAATTCACCGGTGCGGTCCTTGAATTTCCGGTTAACAGCAATGCGTAGATTGGTCACTGCCGTTCCGTTAGGAGTATAACGCAATTCCGGGTCTTTGGTTAAATTTCCGATCAACATAACTTTATTTAAGCTTGCCATAGATGCCTCTCCTTACAGGACCCCGTCGATTGCCTGCCCCGCAGAATGCGGGAGGCCAACAGCCCGGCGGGGCACTTATTTCTATACCTTTTGAGCGTCTAGCTTAACGGTCAAGAAACGCAGTATCTGTTCGTTGATACGAAGGATACCCTGCAATTTGGCGACGCTGGAACTTTTAGCTTCAAGGTTCAATAAATAATACGAACCTTCTGAGATCTTGTTGATGGAAAAGCTCATCTTATGGCGGTCCAGCCATAATTGGCTGTTAACCAATTTGATCTCGGCCTTGGCCAGAGAATCCGCCACCTGCTTGGCAATCTCGTCCCTGGTAGTTTGCGGCGCGTGCGCGTCGATGATATAAATCAATTCATACTTGTTCATTGCTTTTCCCTCATTGTTAGGTCAGTCAATTAAACTTGTTCATTGCAACTGGCGCACCTTCGGTCACCCAGCATGTGACACAGTCTAGTGCATGATTAATAAAATCCGGTAAGGCCTTTTTCTCAACCGGAGTGAAATTCGATAAAACATAATCCACGGTATCAACCGCCTTCGCAGGCGCGTCAATACCCATGCGCAAACGGGCAAATTGATTTGATCCTAATTCCTGGATAATGGATTTTAATCCATTATGGCCCCCGGCACTCCCCGAAGGCCGCAGGCGCAACTTCCCAAAGGAAAGGGTCAAATCATCGCAAACGACCAGAATATCTTCCAGGGACGTGCCTGTCCTGTCGATAAATTTCTTGACAGACAACCCGGAATTATTCATAAACGTCATCGGCATCAACAAAGAGCATTCAAAATCTTCGATTCCCACCTTGGCTAGCATCCCGTGATCACCCGAGGAAACCCGCCCCTTGGCCTTCAGTTGTTTCATCAGGCTCTCGAGGGCCAAGAAACCTAAATTGTGACGGTTCCCAACATATTGCAACCCAGGGTTCCCTAGGCCTACTATTAATTTTGTCATAAACTCTAAATCCTAAATTCTAAACTCTAAACAATAATCAAAATTCAAAAACCTAATCACGAGCAACTGCGAATGTCCGGTATGAGGACCAAAACTCCTGAACTATGTTTTTTGTTTTGATCTTTTGAATTTTGGGTCATTCCAATTTATTTAGAATTTAGAGTTTAGGGTTTAGAATTTCTCATTTCTTAGCATCATCCTTCTTGGCGCCTTCCGGCTTCTTGGCAGCACCGGCAGCCTGGCCCGCGGTTTTTCCGGCGGCGGCGTCAGCACCCTCTTCCTTCTTCTTTTCCTTCAAAACTTCAGGTTCAGTGCCCTCGGCTGTAGCTTCAGCTTCCGCGGCAGGAGCGGCCACTTCTTCGCTCATGGAACCGACGACTGTAATGACCACGGATTCCGGGTCTTGCTTGGTGCGCACGCCCGGCGGCAAAGCCAAATCCTTGACGAAAATGGAATCATGGACCCCCAAATTGGTGACATCCGCTTCCAGGTGATGGGGAATATTGGTCGGCAAACAGATGACTTCCAGCTCCCACATCAAATGCTCCAAAGTTCCGCCATCCCGCTTGACACCCACAGCCTCACCCTTGGAAAGCACCTTGACCTTAATTTCAATTTCTTTATCAAGGGAGATGCGGTTAAAATCAATATGAATGACCTCATCGGACACCGGATGAAGCTGGATATCTTTAATGACCGCGGGATAATCCAATATTTTCTTTCCTTCATCGATCAAATTAAGATGGTAGATCAAGCTTTCGCCGGCATGCTGGCGATAAATGCGCTCATAGGCCTTGCGATCAGCCTGGATATTCGTTGGTTTGGAATCCCCGCCGTAAACGATCCCGGGGATCAAATTCAAGCGGCGTAACTGGCGGGCCTTTGCAGAACCGGCCGTTTTTCTGATTTGAACGTCGAAATTAATTTGTTCCATGTTATTACCTCTTTGTTATTAGTTCCTGATTTCTTCAAATAAACTGCTGATAGACTCCGCGTTATGGGTGCGGACAATGGCCTCAGCCAAAAGGGGTGCTATCGACAATTGTTTGATCTTAGGGTTTTGGGCCCCGTCTTTAAAAGGAATGCTGTTGGTGATGATCACTTCCAGCAAATCCTTGGCCATGGCAATCCTCTCTTTGGCAGGCCCGGAAAGCACCCCATGGCTGGCTGCCGCGTAGATGCCTTTTGCCCCAAAGTTCTTGAGGGCAGCAACGGCATCGACCAAAGACCCTGCGGTGGCAATGATATCATCCACGATCACCACATTCATGTCCTTGACTTCGCCTAAAATATGCAAGACCTCGGTTTTCTCCGGAGACATGCGTCTTTTATCAACGATCGCCAATGCCGCCTGTAACCGCTTGGCATAGGCCCTTGCCACTTTAATACCGCCCACATCGGGCGAAACAACCACCAGGTCCCCGATCTTCTGTTCCTTAAAATATTCCGCCAACACATTGATGGCATACAAGTGGTCCACCGGGATATCAAAGAACCCTTGCAGCTGACTGGCATGCAAGTCCATGGTCAGGACCCGGTTGGCACCGGCCGCGACGATCAAATTAGCCACGAGCTTGGCGGTGATCGGCACCCGCGGCTGGTCCTTGCGGTCTTGACGGGCGTAACCGTAATACGGTATAACGGCCGTGATCCGGTCCGCCGAAGCGCGGCGCGCAGCGTCGATCATGATCAACAGTTCCATCAAATTTTCATTGACCGGCGGACAGGTCGGCTGGACGATAAAAACATCTTGCCCCCGGATATTTTCCCTGATATGGACACGGATCTCGCCTTCGCTAAAACGACCGACAAATACTTCCGTTTGCTTGATGCCTAATTTCTGGCAAATCTCCCAAGTCAGGGTGGAATTAGCATTCCCGCCCATGACTGATAATTTTCTCATATTTTCCCCTTACTTACTTTTTTAATGACCCGGGCAGGAACACCGACCGCTACCATTCCGGCAGGAATATTTTTTCCTTTAGCTAAAACACACCCGGCACCGATCATTGCCCCGGCCCCGATCTTGTTGGGTGCCACTAAAATCGCGTCCGATCCTATGAATGCTTGCGCACCGATAAAAGTCTTGTTCTTATTCACACCGTCAAAATTAGCCGTCACAACACCGGCACCGATATTGACCCCCCGGCCGATCACCGCATCCCCTAAGAACGAAAAATGCTTTTGGAAGACGCCCGGGCCGATCGAAGTTCTGGATACTTCCGCGAAATTCCCTATTTCAACACCGTCGCTAATACGGGTACCCTGGCGTAAATGCGCCATGGGTCCGATGCTGCAATTCTTGCCGATCCGCACATCCGTACGGATGACCGTCATGGGATGGATGACTGTATCCCTGCCGATCGCCACACCTGCTTCAATAAAAGTAGTCAGAGGATCAACGATTGTCACCCCTGAGACCATATGTTTGCTCAAGATCCTGCGGCGGATAATAGCCTGGGCGTGGCCCAGATCTTCACGGGTATTGACCCCAAAGGCCGATGTTTCATCCTGGGTTGTGAAGGTCTCAACTTTCTTGAGTTTAGCCAATAATAATTCAATGACATCCGTCAAATAAAATTCTTTTTTCCCAGTGTTGAGTTTGACCTTTTTTAAAATATCGAACAGATCTTTTGATTTAAAACAGTACACGCCGACGTTGATCTCTTTGATCTTAACTTCTGTATCCGATGCATCTTTCTCTTCGCGGATGGCTTTGATGGCGCCATTGCCTTCGCGCACAATGCGGCCATACCCATGAGGGCTTTCAATGGTTGCTGTTAATACAGTCGCTGAAGCTTTGGCGCGATGATGCTTTTTTAATAATGCAGCGACGATATCTTTGGACAATAAAGGAGTGTCCCCGCAAAGGACCAAGACCGTTCCCTGATAATTTTTCAAATAACGGGAACAACGCCTAACAGCATCTGCCGTTCCCAGCAATTGGTCCTGTTGGACAAATTCAAATCCATCACCAACGGCGTCCTTTACTTTTTGGGACCCGTGCCCAACCACTACATACGTTGTCAAAGAACGCAAAGCTTTTGTAATATCCAAAACATACTCGAGCACTGTCTTGCCGCAAACCTTATGCAGTACCTTAGGGAGATCAGACTTCATCCGTGTGCCACGCCCCGCCGCCAAAATAATCGCTTTAAAAGTACTCATCGAAGGTTCTTTTCCGTTATCGTATATATTGCCCAGCCAGGATTCCGGCCTTCGGCCTAGAACCAGTCGCTCTCCGCTTCGCTCCGTGCTCCCCATAGGGGCTTTGCCCCTCTGGCGCTCCTCACTAGCGTTCGTCGCTGTCACCCCCAAAACATGGGAAAATACTTTTCCCATACCCTTTGAGGTTCTCATCCTGACTACATTTTAAATTGCCCAGCCAGGATTCGAACCTGAACAACGAGATCCAAATTCTCGGGTGCTACCATTACACCACCGGGCAGTAAAATTAC
>Ga0182030_10008786_pt1 | contig 20825 bp, 21 predicted proteins | sample 812S3MmetaG_FD_121299 | JGI IMG/M metagenome (GOLD analysis project Ga0182030, IMG submission 121299) | Permafrost microbial communities from Stordalen Mire, Sweden - 812S3M metaG (Illumina Assembly) | ecosystem: Environmental > Terrestrial > Soil > Wetlands > Permafrost | place: Sweden...
AAATATTTTAAATACTGGTGTGAAATTTTCCGATAATCTTGAGAGCTTAAAGCCGATTCTTCGAAACGAATACAGTACAGATTATCTATACAACTACCTACCTTACGTGTAGGACATTGGTGCGCGAGAGAGGACTTGAACCTCCACACCTTGCGGCACTTGCCCCTCAGACAAGCGTGTCTACCATTCCACCACTCGCGCAAAGTGAAATATCCTTTGTAAAGTATACCATTTAACATCGCAGTTCATCATGATATACTCTGTTAGTTAGGGTGATTAGCTCAGCTGGCTAGAGCACCTCGTTTACACCGAGGGGGTCGGGGGTTCGAATCCCTCATCACCCACCATAAACTGTTAAAAAGTGGTATAATTAGTAGATAAATACTAAGGAGAAAAAATGGATATTTTGTATATAGTTATTGCCCTCATCGTTATTGTAGGATTTGTTGTTTGGTCTATGTATAACGGTCTTGTAAGACTAAATGTTAGAACCGAAGAAGCTTGGAGCGATATTACCGTTCAGTTAAAAAGACGATATGATTTAATACCCAATTTAGTGAATACGGTTCAGGGTTATGCAACTCATGAGAAAACAGTCTTTGAGGCTGTTACCGAGGCTCGAGCTAACGCTTTGAGTGCTCACACGGTTACAGACACTGCCAAAGCTGAAAACCAGATGCAGACCGCTCTAAAGAGCTTATTCGCGGTATCTGAGAATTATCCAGACCTTAAGGCTAATCAAGGTTTTTTGGATCTACAAGCTCAACTTGTTGATACGGAGGATAAGATTCAAGCATCTCGAAGGTTCTATAACGGCATGGCCAGAGATTTTAATACTAAGAAAAAGACTTTTCCAACTAACGTCTTTGCTAAAAAGTTAGGTTTTACTACAGACAAAGACTTCTTTGAAGTTGACGGCGCCGAAGCTGCTGCAGTTCAAAATCCAGTAACTGTAGATTTTAATACTCCTCCAAAAGCCTAAAAACTCTAATCATCCTAAGTTAGAATATGTACTCACAGATCGCATCGAATAAACGAAAGTCATATCTGATTATGGCGATTTTTATCCTGCTTATATCTGCAATTGGGTATTTGTTTTCAGTAATTTATAGCAATAATTTTAGTATTTTCTATTTGGTAGTTGGATTTACTTTAGTCTATACCCTCATCGCTTATCACAGCGGTTCGAAGCTTTCACTATCATTAAATGGTGCTCAGGAGATTAAAAAGTCAGATAATCCAAGACTCTGGAATATTATTGAGAACTTGAGTATTACTGATGGACTACCGATGCCAAGAGTCTATATTATCAACGATCCATCTCCAAACGCTTTTGCGACTGGAAAATCTCCAGATAAAGCTGCTATCTGTGCAACTTCAGGACTATTAGTCATTATGGATGACACTGAACTTCAGGGTGTATTTGCTCACGAGATGAGTCACATTAAAAATTATGACGTTAGAGTAGCGATGATTGCTTTCGCACTAACAGCAGCCATTAGTATACTAGCCAGCATTTTAATTAGAATTAGTTTTTTCAGTGATGGAAGACGGAATAATGGACAAAGTAATGTGGTCTTTTTACTTATTGGAATAGTTGCGGCAATACTTGCGCCGATTGTAGCTACCTTAATTGAACTTGCAGTTACTCGTAAGCGTGAATACCTAGCTGATGCTACTGGTGCTCTAACTACTAGGTACCCAGAAGGTTTAATTAGTGCGCTTGAGAAAATTAAGCGAACTGGAGGCGTGTTAAAAAAGCAAAATGTCGCTACAGCCCATTTCTTTTTCGCTAATCCCTTGAAAGACCACAGTATTACCAATTTATTCAGTACCCATCCTCCTATAGACGAAAGAATTAAAAGACTTCGCGACATGGGTGCAAATGCCTAAGAAGAAAACTAGTCAGGTGAAAAGGACTAGTTTAGCTAAAGACAGTAACCCTGCAAAAACAACTTCCAGAGTAAAAATATCCACGCAACCTGCAATTAGTTCATCTTTTAGTTTGTTTAAAAGTAGCTTCAATGCGATAAAATTTCAGCGCAAGTTTCTGAGCTTAAGCCTACTTGCCTACATATTGCTCTCAGTAGTAATAGTAATTAATATTAGTGCTTTTAGAAGAGTCAGTAGCCTTAAAAGTACCTATATCCATGGCGTAGCTTCGGTTGGCTCAAACATCTCTGCTAGTTTATCTACGTTGGGGTCATTAAGTAGCACAATTAGTGGTAGTAAAAACGGTTCAACAAGTGCAATCCAGTTTTTGCTGTTTATTATCTTTAGTTTAGTATTTATCTACGCTATTTCCGAAGCCTATAATGGACGTCGACCTAAATTCGCTACAGGCATCTATTCGAGTTTGCACAGCTTTATTCAATTTATTCTAGTGATGTTTTTACTAATTATCGAGTCGTTTCCGGTATTAGTAGCGATCTCTTTATACAGGATTGTTTTTATCAATGGGATTGCTGCAAGTTTAGGCGAGAAAATTATATGGGTTATTGTTTGTGGGTTAATATTTGGCTTGGGTATTTATATACTGGTTTCGAGCATCTTCGCCTTGATTATTACAACTCAACCTAATATCGGACCTTTGGCATCGATAAGATCATCTTGGAGGCTAGTGAAGAAAAGACGTCTGTTGGTGCTTGCGAGGATAGCTGTAATGTTCATTAGCCTATTTATTGCCCTTGGATTTGCCGCTTTAGTTTTAGTCTGGCTAATTCCAGCAGCTTCGGCTTGGACTCTACTAATCTTAGGCCTAGGAGCAATACTAATAACCTATACTTACATGTATAGTTTGTATAAAGAACTTCTATGAATGTGCAAAGTGCAAAAACCAGAGTAAAAGAATTAATTGAGCTGCTTCTAAGGTATGCCCATCAGTATTATATTGATGAAAATCCGAGCGTGTCTGATGCGGTCTACGATAGTTTAATAAGTGAGCTTAAAAGTCTTGAGCAACAATACCCAAGTCTAATTTCAGATAACTCTCCAACTCAACGGATTGCTGCATACGCGCTCGATTCATTTACAAAAGTTGAGCATCAATCTAGGATGTTAAGTCTAAACGATGTATTTAGTGTTAGTGATGTTGAGGCTTGGATCGTTCGAGTCAGCAAGTTATTAGTTGATAAACCTTACGATTATTTTATGGATATTAAAATGGATGGTTTGGCGTGTGCGCTAATTTATCAGGATGGTCGTTTAGTTCAGGCAGTTACTAGGGGTGATGGTTTTGTTGGTGAAGATGTAACAGCGAATATTCGAACAATTAAGAGTATTCCACTGAGCCTAAGTGCAGTTGCTGGTTTTGCTAAATCATATAAGGGCAGGTTAGAAGTTCGAGGCGAGATTGTTATGCTTAAAGCCGACTTTGAAAAGCTAAATATTGAGAGAGCCAAAAAAGATCTTCCACTATTTGCAAACCCAAGAAACCTAGCTGCAGGTACTATTAGACAACTTGATCCAACACTTGTAGCCGCTAGACCACTTAATTTCAGGGCTTATGATCTAATCGTTGATGATTTGGATGGACTTAAGACTAACATGGACGTTTATGAGATGATCACAAAACTCGGGATTGTTAGGAACAAACAGGCTAAAGTTGCTAAAGACATCAAACAAATTGAGGATTTTATTGATCACTGGGCAGTAGTAAGGCACGAACTACCTTTTAATACTGATGGTTTAGTAATTAAAGTTAATGATCGCAAGTTATTTAGTGACTTAGGTGTCGTTGGTAAAAGTCCTAAAGCGGCAATAGCATATAAGTATCCAGCCGAGGAAGCTACAACTACGGTCTTAGATATTGAACTCAGTATTGGCAGAACTGGTGCGGTTACACCAATAGCTGTAGTTAGCCCGGTTGTAATTGCTGGCACTACAGTTAGACATGCTTCACTTCACAATAGCGATGAAATAGATCGAAAAGACATTAGAATCGGTGATACTGTGGTGGTTTATAAAGCTGGAGATATTATTCCTCAAGTCGATAGAGTATTACTGGAATTGAGACCTAAGTCTGTTAAGAAATATGATTTTGCTAAACAATTAAGTGTAAGTTTTCCTGAGTTTCATTTTGTTAGACCCGAGGGAGAAGTAGCCTATAGACTGGCAACTAAAGACGTACCAATGCTTAGAAAAAAGGCAATTGAACACTATGCATCAAAAGCGGCTCTGGATATTGATGGCTTGGGAGAGGCTAATGTGTCACTTCTAGTCGACTCAAAGTTAATTAAAGACGTAGCAGACCTATATCTCATTAAAAAAGAAGACATTCTACCACTCGAGAGGTTTGCAGAATTATCCTCAGATAATCTTATTAAAGCAATTGAGGCTAAGAAAAAACCACTACTATCTAAATTTATCTATGGGCTTGGTATTAGACATATCGGAGCTCAAACAGCCATCGATTTAACTACTAGTTTTAGCTCATTGGATGCAATTGCTAACGCTAGTCTTGAGGATCTTCAAGCCGTTGATGGCATAGGTGAAATTGTTGCAGAGTCAATTGCTGAATGGTTTGATGATGAGGCAAATATAGCACTATTACAAAAGTTAACAAAAGTTGGAGTTAAACCTGTTGAGGCCCCAAAAAATAATAAGCTGTCTGGAGTTAGTTTTGCGATAACTGGGACTCTTGAGAATATGAGTCGCGATCAACTTGTTGAAAAGATTCGGTTACATGGTGGAAAATTTGATGCATCTGTTAATAACGATACCACCTATCTAATTGTGGGAACTTCGCCTGGATCAGCCAAGTTGGCCAAAGCAACTTCGCTCCAAACTGAACAAATTGACGAGACTAAACTTAAGCATTTATTTGACAACTAAGTTGCAAAGGGTTTATTGTGTAGGTGTTCAATCGTGCGCAATTAGCGGTACCTGAAATAAAAATTGTAAAACAAAAATCCTGCCGCTTTTGGTGGGCGCGCACGAAATAAAGCCTAGTTTAATTACTAGGTTTTTGTTTTTCTAGAAAGTCGACAGGTAGATCAAGCTTCTGAAGCAACGGTATTATGTATCGATCCTCGCTGAGGCCGTTCATTAAATCTTCTCTGTCTCTAATCTCGTCATAACCAATTGCAATTCTCAAAGCTGGAGTCAATGGATAGGGTTGATACCCACTAGGATCAATTTCTTGGAAGGAAGTATGGAGATTCAGGCCTAAATCAATTCCTTTCATCATTCTATCCCTATCTGCAATCACGAGATGATCAGTAACTATTGCCTCCTCATTTTCTCTAACATATCCAATTGTATACTGGGCATACTGAGAAGTTGGCAGATAAGCCACCTCCTTATCATAATCAAATACTATCTTTGAATTATTTATGATGCCTACATTAAAAATTGAGTGTAGGTGAGTACCCAATAGAAAACTATGTTGGCTAGTTCGTAGTGGGTTTTCGTTCCATCTACTTATCACTAAAACAGGTTCGCCTTCCTTGCCCTCAAGACGTTTAGCGATATCAGTAAAATTATCTCTAACTTCGGGAGAATCTGCTAAGAGGCTACCGTAAATAGCAATCAGTCCGTCTTCTAATAGATCATGAGTAGTATCTACACCACTTTTTATATCTTTCTGAGCTTGGTTTAGTATCCTTCGAGTTATTACCAGTTCTTCATTATATATCCTTTGAATTTCTGTTTGTTTTGTTCGTACTAGATCGATATCACTGCATAGATCTTTTAAAGGCTCCATTAAGTTCTCCTGTTAATAGATAAAATTATTATACTTTGGTAAAAATATTGCAAATGTGGTGGAGCATTCCACTCCTGACTCAAACAATTCTGAGGTCAGGAGTTTGAGTAAGGCTCTTTTGGTGGAGTATAGGAGACTCGAACTCCTGACCTCTTGCCTGCCAGGCAAGCGCTCTAACCAACTGAGCTAATACCCCGTGTTAAATATAAGTCTAACTGCAAACCTGGTTGAACTGATACAATTAATACTAAGATAATTATATGCAAACTTCAAAGAAATCAGCTTTTAATTCGAATCTAAGAATAATAATTGTTTGTTTGGTGATTATTCTAGCCGGATGCTTGTATTGGCTATATAAGTCATATATATCAAACCCCAATGATGTCTTCTACGGCATGATTTCAAACAATCTCAACACCAAAAGTTACGTAGTAATCAATGATTCTGTACAACTAAGTGGTAGTTTAATCCAAAAAACTCTAGTTAATTATGGAGCTAAAAATATAGTTATATCAAAAGAGACAAATAACATATCAAGTGCTAGTAATTCGATTCAGACCCTAAGTATTGGCACACCTAGTACCGACTATTCAAGCTATCAAAAAATCAGTGTCGGCAAGACTAGTGATAACTATTCCAAAGTAATTGGAATTTGGGGAGTGAACAGTCCAACAGGCGTTAATGGTCAAGGTGGCCAATTATTTAAATCAGCTAGCTTAACTCCGTTTTTATTTGCTAGTCCATCAACTAGTGATACCAATCGACTAATGGGCTTTATTAAGCAAAACAAAGTTTATAACATCAAATCTAGTAATGTATCGAAAGTTGATGGTAGGTCGGTAATTAGCTATCAGATTAGTATTAATTTAAAACAGTATGCGAGGTTACTGAACCTATATTCGAGCATAATGGGTTACAAGGGTCAAACTGAGCCTATCAAATACACTGGTAGCGAGAGAGCATATATTGACATTAGCGTTGGTATTTTATCAAGACAATTGATTGGCCTAAGTTTCCTAGGCAGTAGTTCGGTACAGATATATAGTTCTTATGGAATTAACAGTCCAATTAAAGTGCCAACTAAGGTGATATCCCTGCAACAACTAAAGAATGAAATAGCTAGTTTAAGTAAGTAATCACAGTAAAAAAAGATATAATAGGATCAATGCAATTAGTTGTAAATAAATTAATCGTAAATTACCAAACTGTAGGTAACGGTAGGGTTATTATTTTGATTCATGGGTGGGGTGATGATTTAAAGAACTTTCGCTCAATGCAGGCAAGTCTAGCTAAGTCGTTTAAAGTAATTGCGCTTGACCTACCTGGATTTGGTGGTTCATCAGCTCCATACACTGGATGGTCGTTAGAAGATTTTGCAAGTTTCATTAACGATTTTGTAGATAAGCTAGGATTGAGTGTTTATGGATATGTTGGTCATTCAAATGGTGGTGCGATTTTAATTAAGGGTCTAGCTAATAATTTAATTGAGGCCAATAAATTAGTATTAATTTCTGCGGCCGGACTTAGAAACACAGATAGACTAAAGAAAAGAATTATCTTAGTTGGTGCTAAAATTGGAAAATTGCCTCTAAGACTACTACCTACTGCTTATCAAAAACGTCTCCAAAAACGTCTATATCAAGCGATTAAATCTGATGCCGATGTTAGTCCTCAAATGATCCAGACTTTTAAGAAAATTGTTAAACAAGATGTCAGTGAAGACGCCATGAAATTATCTGTTAAAACGCTATTAATTTATGGCAAAAACGATAGGGTAACGCCACCAGAATATGGGCAGATCTATCACAACCTTATTCGTGGTAGTCGGCTAGAAATTGTTTCCGAAGCTGGCCACTTTGTCCATTTAGAAGAAATTGATCGAGTTTTAAATTTGGTTAAGGATTTCCTCAAATGAGAAAACAATTATTTAGCGCCTATTCACTTCGATATCCTCAAATAGTTATCTATATGCTGCAACGTTGTGAGTATGAAGTTAAACCGTTTTTGAAATGGTATTTCAAGGTTGAGGATTTTAGCAAAATATCGATTAGAGGATCTCTGGTTAAAACCAAAAAATCTAAACTTCTGCTTGGTCTGCTGAATTGCCTAATCTTAGCTAATGTACTGTTTGCATTTTATCTATTTTCTCGTGGTTATGACTCATCAAATCTATTGTTTTGGTTTTTTGGAGTAGTTGGGTTAATACTATTCCCATTAATTTGTACGATGCTGCTGCTTGTGCCGCTAATCGTTGTCAGATTTTTAATAGTAAGACCACAACAACTAAAACAAATAAAAGAATCTAGACTGATATTTAAAAATGCTACAGCTCTGAAGATTGCAGTAGCTGGTAGTTTTGGTAAGACAACTATGAAAGAGCTATTGGCAACCGTGTTAGCTGAAGGAGGTTTAGTAGCAGCTACACCTGAGAATAAAAATGTAGCGGCCTCACATGCTATTTTTGCGGCTAGACTAACTGGGGAAGAGAAATTTATTATCGTCGAATTTGGTGAGGGTAAACCTGGTGATGTCGTTGAGTTTACTAAGACGCTGGACCCTAACGTTGGGGTGATTACTGGAGTGGCACCGGCTCATCTAGATAAATATCCAAACATTGAGGCGGTTGGTGAAGATATCTTCTCGCTTGCAAAAATGCTTAATCATCAAAACGTATATGTAAATGGTGAGTCGCAGTATGTTAGTAATTATCTCGATGATAAAGATCTGGTATATAACTCTTCTGGTATCGCAGACTGGAAAGTCTCAACTGTGGTTAATGGCTATGAGGGCATTTCATTTGAACTTAGTAGTGGTAAGGAAAAAATTCGTATTAGTTCTCAGCTTCTAGGTAGACACCAAATCGGACCATTGTCTGCAGTTGCCGTACTGGCTTTAAACAGCGGTTTGACAATTGCTCAAATTGAAGCCGGAATTGCTAAAACCAAAGCTTTTGAGCATCGAATGGAGTTAAAAAACATTAGCGGTGCTCATGTTATTGATGACGCTTATAATGGTAATTTGGAAGGCATAAAGGCAGGTCTTAAGCTAATGAGTGAGCTTATTGCCACTCGAAAAATTTATGTCACTCCAGGTTTAGTCGATCAGGGTAAGGACACAGATAAGATCCATAATCAGATAGGTAAAATTATCCTAGAGACAAATCCAGACAGAGTAGTCTTAATGAAAAACTCAGTAACTGATTATATAATTGCTGGTTTAAGCGGCTACAAGGGTGAGTTAGTCATTGAGACTGATCCGCTTAAGTATTATTTAAATCTGGACAAGATTTTAGCTAATGGTGACCTACTTATGATGCAAAATGATTGGCCAGATAATTATAAATAAGAAGTATTCTTGCTATAATTGTAAATAATGAGTAAACAAAATGTTGCCGTAATTTTTGGCTCACGTTCGGCAGAACACGACGTGTCGATAGTTACTGCAATTTTATCTATTATTGAGCCACTAGAATTAACTGGAAAATATAACGTTATTCCAGTTTATGTTGCTAAAGATGGCGGTTGGTATACAAGCTCGGATCTTAAAAAGATTGACCTATATTCCTCAGACAAATTAGAATCGTTTTTGAGTAAAACCAAGCCAGTCTCGGTTGGTTTTGGCAAAAGGATGACTCTAGTTCAGCCTGGCTTTAAAGCTAAAGAACTAAAAATTGATTTAGTATTTCCGGCAACTCACGGAACTTATGGTGAGGACGGAGCTTTAATGGGACTACTTGATATGGCAAATGTTGCCTACGTTGGTTGCGACCAAGCAGCGGCTGTAATTTGTATGGATAAGGTACTAGCCAGAAATGCTGCCAGAAATGCTGGTGTGAGTATGAATCAGTTTAGCTGGTTTTATGCCACAGATTTTACAGATGATCAGGCAACAGTACTAAAAGATCTTGAGAAATTGAAATATCCACTGTTTGTAAAACCAGTTCATCTTGGTTCATCAATTGCTATATCTAAAGTTAGTAACCAACAGGAACTAATCAATGCGATTGAAGTGGCAATCTTCTATGATAATAAAGTTATTGTTGAAGAAGCTGTAGATAATCTTGTTGAGGTAACTATTCCGCTAATTGGTAATGATAATCTAATGGCCGCTAATGTCGAAGAACCAGACCACGGAGATCAGTTTTTTGATTTTGATACTAAATATATGAGACAAGGAAAATCTAAAGCTAATAACTCGACTAAGGGCGCTCAGGGTTATTCACATATTCCAGCTAGGATTAGTGTGGACATGACAAAGCAGTCTATCGATATTGCTAAGCAAGTCTATAAAGCGATAGGCTGTAGCGGTATTGCCAGAGTTGATCTATTAATAGACAGTAAAACCAATAAAATCTATTTTAATGAAATTAACCCACTTCCTGGGAGTCTGTCCATGCATAATTGGAAGACGGTTGGGGTATCAAGTGTTGAGCTGGTCGAGAAATTAATCGGCTATGCTAATGAACGATATGAGCAAAAACAGAAGATCAATACCACCTTTGCTACGAACTTTCTAAAACAATTCTAAAATGAAAAGATATAATCCAAAAACAATTGAGCCTAAGTGGCAGAAAGTTTGGGCTGATTCAAAGATTTATCAGGCTAGTGACTCTGCGGATAAACCCAAGAAATATATTCTAGAGTATTTCCCTTATCCAAGTGGTGCAACAATGCATGTCGGACATGTGCGAAATTACACTATAGGGGACGCTACCTCACGATTTTATCGAATGAATGGGTTTAATGTACTTCATCCGATGGGCTGGGACGCCTTTGGCTTACCTGCAGAGAACTACGCTATTGCCTCAGGCATATCTCCAAGAAAAGCCATTGATCAAAATACTGATCATTTTAAAAACCAATTAATTCAGATGGGGTTTGGTTATGATTGGTCTAGGGAAATTGATTCAACCGACCCAAAGTATTATCGCTGGACTCAGTGGTTTTTCTTATTACTGCTCAAAAAAGGTTTAGCCTATCAACAAGAAAGTCTGCAGTGGTGGTGTCCAAAAGATAAAACAGTTCTTGCCAACGAACAGGTTGAGGATGGACGATGTTGGCGTTGCGGAACCGTTGTTGAGAAGAAATCACTGAAACAATGGTTTTTTAAAATCACTGATTATGCAAATGCTCTAGATAAAGATCTAGACGATGTTAATTGGAGTGATTCAATAAAAACCATGCAGCGAAACTGGATCGGTAAAAGTCTAGGATCTGAAGTAAAGTTTAGCGTTGATGGATTTGATGAGAATATCAAGGTATACACGACTCGAATTGATACAATTTTTGGTGCCACATTCTTAGTATTAGCCCCAGAACACCCACAAGTTAAAAAAATTACTGCTAAGAATAATCTTTTAGAAGTTGAAAAATATTTGAAAGAAGTAGAGTCAAAGTCTGAAATCCAAAGACAGGAAAGCGATCAAAATAAGACCGGTGTGTTTACCGGCAGCTATGCGATTAATCCTGCGAATGACCAAAAAATACCAATTTGGGTAGCCGATTATGTGTTGAGCGGTTACGGTACTGGAGCGATTATGGCAGTCCCTGCTCACGATGAGAGGGACAATAGTTTTGCAAAAAAATTTAAATTAGAGATTAAAAAGGTCGTAGATCCGACGCCAGAAGCTAAACCTAAAAAATCTAGTGATTTATTCGAAGGAGAAGGGGTCTTAGTCGATTCTGGCAAGTATAGTGGTAAATCAAGCAGCGAAGCTCGTGAGCTGATCACCGCAGAGCTTGCAAAAGAGCACCTTGCAGTTTCAAGGGTGCATTATAAAATGCGTGATTGGTTAATTAGTAGACAAAGATATTGGGGAGCACCAATTCCAGTTATTCATTGTGAGAAAGATGGCATAGTTGCGGTTCCTGAAGACCTGCTTCCAGTTAAACTACCAGAACTAGTCAAGTATGAACCAGGCAGTGATGGTAAGAGTCCACTTGCTAATGTTCCTGAGTTTGTTAATACCACTTGTCCCAAGTGTGATGGTCCAGCAAAGCGAGAAACCGATACCATGGATGGTTTTGCGTGTAGTAGCTGGTATTTCTTGCGATTTGCTGATCCGAATAATGATCATCAACCATTTTCTAAGGCTAAAGTTGATTTTTGGCTTCCAGTTGATGATTACATAGGAGGTGCTGAACATGCGGTAATGCACTTACTGTATGCCAGGTTTTGGACGAAAGTCATGTATCAAGAAAAACTTATTGATTTTAATGAGCCATTTTTAACTCTGCGAAACCAAGGCATGATCCTGGCCCATGATGGAGCTAAGATGAGCAAGAGTAAAAACAATACCATTAGTCCAGATGAGCTGATTGAACAAGGTTATGGAGCCGATTCAATTAGAATTATGGAGCTATTCATTGGACCATGGAACCAGAGTGCTAATTGGAGCACTGAAGGATTAGGCGGAACTTATAGATTTATTCAACGAATTTGGAATTTGACACATGAGTATCTCGATCGTCCAGATGATCAGCCAAACGACAAAGATAGCAACGAGCTAAACTATCTAGTAAACCACGCCATTAAAAAGACTAGCGAAGATCTTGTAAATCTTAGTTTTAATACTGCGATCTCAACTCAAATGGAATGTTTGAATTCACTATATAAACTAAAAGATAAAAATGGATTTGGTAATAAACCAGTTTGGAGTTTTGTAATTGATACAATGCTTCAACTACTAGCCCCATTTGCACCTCATGTAGCTGAAGAATTATGGCATGATCTAGGCCATAAAGATTCAGTTCATACTAGTGTTTGGCCAACCCATGACGACAAGTACTTAGCGAAGAATAATATGATAATAGTCGTTCAAGTAAACGGCAAACTAAGAGGTCAGTTTGAGGTTGCGCTTAATGCGTCTGAAGATGAAATAGTTAAACTCGCTAAAACTCAACCTAAGATTGTTGAGTCACTAAAACAGAGCCCAGTTAAAAAAATTATCTATGTACCATCAAGACTAGTTAACTTTGTAGTATAAACATTTTGCGAGTAACATTTATTTTTTTCTGTATACTTTAATCATGCGACGAAGAAAAGGCCTGATATATACAATAATTGCGGCCCTAGTTATTTTGGCTATCGGTGTCATTTTGTTGAAAATACACTCTGATAAAAAATACAATAATCCCGGTTTCCAGAGTTATAAAAGCAATCTAATTGCCTGTGAATCATTTTTTGGAGGAAATCATCAAACTGATGCACAAATTTATGTTGAGTGGAAAGAGAATGCGCCAATAGGTTGCTAACTTCGATTTATAAGACTGGCAAAAAATAACTACCAAAAATATGCTAGATTTTTGAATCTTTTGCCTTTTTAAGATATAATTAAGTGAAAATATTAACAATATGAGGAGTCGAACCAAGATATGGGTAAGCCAAAGAAACGAACAACACCCAGGCGGACCGGTACTAGGAGAAGTCATCTAGTATTGAAGTTGGCAAGGTCGGTAAACGCAAGATCTCCAGTAAAGGTTTACACGACTCGCAAAGAGACTGGCAAAAAAGAAATACAAGCGTAAAAAAGAAGAACCAAAACACTCATGGCATCAAATAGGCACCTTGGTAGAATTATTGTACTTCAGTCTCTATATGAACAAGAATTCAGAGAAGAGTCTGGTGATAAAACCGTCGTTTTAAAGGAGATCATCAGTAGAAATATTGATAGGTATCGTAAAACCGCAAATGACAAAGATTTTATCGTCAAACTAGTCAACGGAGTGTTTAAAGAGGGAGATAACCTAGATAAACTGATTCAACCCCTAGCAACAGACTGGCCAATAGATAAAATTGCTAGAATGGACAGATTAGTTCTTCGAATCGGAGTCTACGAGCTACTTTATCAGGCTGATATTCCACCTAAAGTGATTATCAACGAAGCCGTTGAACTAGCCAAAGCCTTTGGTGGAGACAACTCAAGTAAATTCATAAATGGTGTACTCGGTTCTTTTTATAGAGAAAATGAAACAAAAATCGACAAACTCAGAACTACTAAATAATAACGGAAAATTATAATGCAAAGACCTAAACCAATCAAAGGTATCAGAAAGTTTGTTCATAAAAGACGACCTTCGATTCAAGATGTCCTTCAAGAACCAACTGCCGGTGGTTTAATCTTTCGTCGCTCGAAAACTGATAACAAGGTTGAATTTTTGTTAATCCAGGACTCAAAAGGTAGGTGGACTATACCAAAAGGCCACATTGAATCAGGTGAAACTCCTGAAGAAACTGCCGCCAGAGAAGTTATAGAAGAAACTGGTATTGTCGATATGCGAATTTTGGAATGGCTTGGTAAGATCCATTTTAGATATCGAAGGGAGTCTAGTTTGGTTTTAATGACAACTGAGATATTCTTAATACAAGCCCTTGGAGATAATTATAAGATTCAAAAAGAAGATTGGATGAAGAATATTAAATGGTTATCAACAACTGAGGCAATAGATAAGATTGAGTACGATGATATTACCAAATTATTATTAATCGCTCTTAAAAAGATTAAAGATGCAGGACTATAGTAAATACCAGCAATTCGCAACTGATGTATTGGGTGTTAAATTTAATGACATAAGTATGTTAGTCATGGCGTTTACTCATCGTTCCTATGTTAATGAGCATAAGAAAATAGTTAGTGAGCACAATGAGAGATTAGAATTTTTAGGTGATGCCGTTTTGGAGCTGATTAGCACCGAGTATTTATATAACCGATTTAAGGATCCTGAAGGCGCACTAACTACTTGGAGAAGTGCCCTAGTAAGGACTGAGAGCATCGGTGCTGCTGCCGGTCGACTTGGCTTTGAGCCATTCTTACGACTAAGTAAGGGTGAAAAAAGAGGCACTGATAGAGCGAGAGCTCAAATTCTAGCTAATTCCTATGAAGCAGTACTGGGAGCGATATATCTAGATAGCGGCTATGATGAGGCCAAGAAATTTGTAACTCATTCGCTTCTTAATACTTTTGATCAAATTCTCGAAGAAGGTTCATGGATGGATCCAAAATCTTATCTTCAAGAGTTGGCTCAAAGTAAAGAAGGACTAACTCCTATTTATAAAGTTTTAGATGAAGCTGGGCCTGATCACGATAAGGCCTACACAGTCGGAGTATTCATCAACGGCCAAATTAGAGGCAGGGGTAGTGGACCGAGTAAACAGGCGGGTCAGGTTGCAGCTGCAAAAGCCGCACTAGAACAATATAAGTTGTAAAATTAATTGACAACAGATCAGCTAACCTGTAAAATAGCTTGATCTAATAGTAAGTTTTAAATAAGAGAACGATTAAGTAAATTATGCTAGCAATTCGAATGCAAAGAACTGGAAGAAAAGGACAAGCTCAATTTAGAATGATTGTCCAAGATTCCAGGCGAACACCTACTAGTGGCAATATTGTCGAGCTACTTGGTAGCTACGACCCTCATACCAAAGTAGCTACAATAAACAAAGAACGAGCTGAATTTTTCTTGAATAATGGTGCACAACCATCCGATAGAGCGCTTCGAATTTTAGGTTTTCAAAAAGTGAAAATACCAAAATGGGTTGAAAAAACAATTGTTAAAAAGTCGAAGACTAAAAATCCAACTAAACTTAGGAAGAATCAACCTAAAGTTGAGAAGGTAGAGGTTGCCGAACCTGAAGTTGTTGAAGAGATGACAGTTGTTGAACCCGTTGAAGATACTACTGCAGCGGCTGAAGTTGTTGAAGAAACTGCAGAAACACAAAACCCAGTTGTTGAAGCTGAGCCTGAAGTCGAAGTTGAAACTGAAACTGCAGCTGAAGTTGAACCAAAAGCATCCGAAGCAAAACCTAAATAAACTCTTGGTTAGCTGATATTTATAGTTTAACCCTGGCTTTGATATAATATTGCTAATAACAATAATAATCAGAGGAGTCCGTTCATGAGTACCATAGACCAACAATTTATTGAATATATAGTAAAATCTCTTGTCAGCAAACCAGATGCAGTTGTCATCGATCGACGAGTTGACGAAAAAGGCGTGCTACTTGAATTACATGTAGATCAAGAAGATCTAGGTAGAGTAATTGGTAAGCGCGGAGCTACTGCACAGAGTTTAAGAACACTGCTAAGAGCTCTTGGAACCAAGCAAGACGCAAGACTAAATCTAAAAATAATTGACCCTAATCAGCCTGAGAGAGACTATAACGCACCGCCATATGATTCTGCTCCAGCTAGTCATGATGATGCTGGTAGTAGCGACAATACAGCCGTAATTAATTCTGATGATAGTACTGTCGTTGCAGATGATTCGGCAAGTAGTGATCAGCCAACTGAAGATACTACTCCGGCTTCAGTAACTGTTGAGCCAGAAGCTAAACCTGAAGATGAAGATAGTGCTCACACAGATAGAATGACTCAAGCACGAAAAGAACTTGCTGAATTTGATGACCTTGACGTTTAGATAATAGGCAAAAATGAAAATTCAGATTATTTGTTTGTTCCCAAAAATGTTTAGGGAAGTCATCGGTACTAGTATGCTCAAAAAAGCTCAGGATGTTGGTGCAGTTGAGTTTTCCATCATCAACCTTAGAGATTATGGTATTGGCAGTCGTAAGACTCTTGATGATACTCCATATGGTGGTGGTGACGGCATGGTACTTAGACCTGAACCAGTTTTTGCAGCTATTGAGTATGCTAAAACCCAAGATCCTGAAGGGCTAGTTATTCTGCCAACGCCAAGAGGTAAATTGTATAAGCAATCTGATGCCAAGCAGTTAGCTGCTGACGGCAAAGGACTAATTATTTTTTGTCCAAGGTATGAGGGTTATGATGAGCGAATTACTACAATTGTTGATAGACAATACTGTATGGGAAACTATGTACTAACTGGGGGTGAAATTCCAGCCATGATAATTTTTGATAGTGTAGTTCGTTTATTACCTGGAGTTTTAGGTGGCGAGCATTCAGTTGACTTGGAATCTTTCCAAGATGATGATGTTAGTATAGAACACCCACAATACACTCGACCTGCAGAATTTCGTGATTTAAAGGTGCCAGGAGTGTTGCTTAATGGTAATCACCAGCAAATATCTAAATTCAGAAAATAGTCGATAACTTTTTAGTATAATAAGTTTTAAGTAAGGAGGATTTATGAATAGATTACTAAATAAAATTATAAAACCAGTATACGCTCACTGTGATTTACCGTGTGGAGTATATGATCCGGTCCAGGCTTTAGTTGAAGCAAAATCAGTTTTTGCAATTATGACTAAATATCCAGAGCTACAAGGAGAGGATAAAATTAGAGCAGTACTAATTAAAGAGGAACGTGCTGAGTTAACGAAACGACATCTATGGGTGTTGTGGACAGACTATTTTAAACCAGAGCATTTGGAGAAATATCCAGACCTACATGATATTTTTTGGCAAGCAACTAAACAAGCAGGTAAAGTTAAAAAAACTTTTGATGTTAAAGAAGCCCAGACCTTAATTGACATGATTAATAAAATTTCGGACATATTTGCACAAACTAAAAAAGCCTAAAAATTATATGTGGATAGTAGGTATTAGACGTGTCGTTGGCGATAGTATGTCGCCGCGTCTTAATGAAGGTAACCTAATCCTAGTTCGTAGGTCTAAGAATTATAAAATCGGCGACATAGTTGGCTTTAAATTAAATGACCAAGTTTTAATTAAACGAATTAGTGAGATTAATAATGGTTTATTCTACGCTTTGGGTGACAATCCAAAAAATAGCCTAGACAGTCGAAAGTTCGGCTGGATTGCTTTTGATACTATTGTTTTTAAACTAGTATTTAGAATTTAATAGTTTTTTGCATATTGGGCAATCATCCTCAGATATTGACTCTTCTGAGACTTGCTCTATCGCCATGTGCCAAGGTTCAAAAGTATGATAGCCAATAATATCGGCAGCTTTTCTAAGAGCTGCACCGAGTATTCCATACATCCTGAGTCGTCCCCAAAGTACCGCTGACCATCTTGGCCCAACGTTAAATACATAAATTGGTTCTTTGGGCTTATATTTTAATGGTTTTTGATTGTTGGCTGTCCTGATTAGATTGCCTGATACAAATTCAGCGTCATAGATTGCCGTTTGAGCCATTCCGCTATATCTTGTATCGGCGTTATCGCCAATTACATAAATATCTGGTTCAGCTTGCAAATATTCATCGACTATAACTCGACCGTGTTTTGAGATATTAAAGCCGTTTTCTAAATAAAATGGATGGTTAGATACTCCGGCGGTCCAGACTACGGTGTGACTTTTAATCGGCGAATTGTTAACCAGTAATCTTCCGCTAGTTTCTGATTGAACTACTGTGTTTGTATAGACATTAATCCCAAGTTTATTTAAGTGTTTCTCTACTTTTTTTGATAAATCTCTAGATGATCTAGGTAGTATTCGTTTAGCTGCCTCGATTAGATCGACGTGAACACCACTACTATCGAGATTGTGGTTTTTGAGAATTTTAGTTACATATCCCGGGAGCATGGCAGCTAGTTCAACTCCAGTTGGTCCACCGCCAATGACCACGTAATTTAAATCAGGCTCTTTATCTTTAGTAATTTGATCATGTAAATGCTTCTTAAATTTCTCCGCATCTTCAATTGTTTTTATGCCATATGAATATTGCTCTAGGCCGCTAATGTGAAAATAGTTAGTTTGGACTCCGATAGCTAGAACTAGTGAGTTGTAGTCAAAGGTTTTATTATCAACTGTTTTAACTATATGTTTAATTTTATCTACAGTTTGTACTCGGTCGATAACAATAGTAATTGGTAGTCGTCTAAATATCTTGACGAGGGGAATAATGGCTATTTTTTTCATGCCACCAGTCGCGGTTATAAATAGGCTAGGGTAGTACTTGAAGTCTGGCTTATCGGTGATTATTGTAACTTCAAATCTAGGATTTTTAGCTAGTAGTAGAGCGGCTTTTATGCCACCAAAACCACCGCCAACGATTGCAATTTTGTATCTAGCCATTTTTGATTTATTTTTCAGTTAATACTAATGTTTATTTTATCATGAACTGTTTAAAATCTCACTAATTTGCTAGAATAATGAATAGTACATTATGCTAAAGGTTACATGGAAAAATTTACCCAAAGTCTAAAACAAAGAAAATTTAAAGGCGAAATAGCAAGCGATATTCCAACTCTTGATTTTTATAGTCATGATGCCTCAATGTTTGAAATTGAACCTAAAGTTGTCGTGTCCCCAGTTGACGAGTCTGACCTGGAGATTTTAGTTAAGACTGTTAGCGAGCTTAAGAAGGGAATGCCTGATTTATCACTGACTGCCAGAAGTGGTGGAACTTGTATGTCCGGCGGTTCGATTAATGACTCGGTGATAGTAGATTTTTCCAAACACTTCACAACACTTAGCGAAGTGAAGGGAAGTAGTATCGAGACTCAGCCAGGAGTTTATTATCATGATTTTGAACCTAAAACCTTAGCCCAAGGATTACTAATGCCATCCTTCCCTGCCTCGCGTGAAATTTGTATGCTCGGCGGCATGATTAATAATAATTCTGGCGGAGAATTATCTCTCCGCTATGGAAAGACTGAAAACTACGTTTGCGAGCTAAATGCGGTTTTGGCTGATGGAAATTTATATTCATTTAAGCCACTTAATAAAAAAGAATTGGATGCCAAAATTGCTAAAGGTGGGTATGAAGGCAAGATTTATAAACAAGTGTTCGATTTAGTTGATAAAAACTATGAACTATTAAAAGGCGCTAAGCCTAAAGTTAGTAAAAACTCGACTGGATACAATCTTTGGGACATATGGGATAGGGAAACCGGAATTTTTGATCTAACTAAACTATTTGTCGGCTCACAAGGAACATTAGGGCTAGTAACTCAAGCAAAGTTTAATCTAGTTAAACACGAACCACTATCGGGTGTTTTAGTTTGTTTTTTAAAAAATATTGATAACCTGGGCGAGATAATTAATACTGTAATGCCCCACCATCCTGATAGCTTTGAATCTTTCGATAACTACACCATCGATTTGTCGATTAAGTTTATGCCCTACTTTAGAAAAACAATTGGTTGGAAGGGATTAATTAAATTAGCGTTTAGTTTATTACCTGACGGACTAATTTTTCTAAAAGGAATTCCTAAGATGATTTTGTTAATTGAGTTTAGTGGCCAGGATCAGGCTGAGGTTGATCGTAAGATTGATGCGCTTGATAGCGAGCTGACGACTAAATTTAAATTGGAGGGGGTTGAAGATGACGATACCGAAACCAAGGCTTGGAAATTTAGAATTATGCGCCGAGAAAGCTTTAACTTACTTAGAAAAAAAGTAAAAGATAAACACACTGCCCCGTTTATTGATGACCTGGTTGTTAACCCAGAACACTTGGTTGAATTTTTACCTGAGCTTAGAGCCATAATTAAAAAGTATGATCTACTAGCAACTATTGCCGGTCACGTTGGTGATGGTAATTTCCATGTTATTCCTCTAATGAAATTAGAAAATCAGGTTGAGAGAGACAAGATTGAGCCAGCAATGAAGGAAGTTAATGAACTAGTTTTAAAATATGGCGGCTCATTGTCAGGCGAACATAATGATGGATTAATCCGTGGTCCATGGCTGAAGCGATCATATGGAGATAAGGTTTTTGAGCTATTTGTTGATACCAAAAAGATATTTGATCCAGACAATATTTTCAATCCTCATAAGAAAGCTGATGCTAATTGGGAATATACCATGGGCAGCCTTAGGAAGCATTTTTAAAGTTGTATAATTAAACTATGGATGTAGTAACAGCAGCAAGAGCGCTAACTGGCGATACACTAGCATTCCATATATTGTTTGCATCATTTGGTGTTGGATTGCCAGTTGTTATCTCCATCTTTGAGTTGTTATCAATTGTTACAAAAAATGATCGCTACGCAAAACTTGTCAGAACCTGGACTAGAATTTTAGTGATCTTGTTTATTGCTGGTGCAGTATCAGGCATGATTGTTAGTTTTTCTTTTTCAATTCTTTGGCCGACGTTCCTGGCTTTTGCTAGTAAGGTAATTGGAGTTAGTTTTGGTCTCGAAGGATATTTTTTCATTGTCGAGACGATATTTTTAATTATTTATGCGATGTCTTTTGATAGGTTTAAACCGATTTATCATTGGCTAATTGGT
>Ga0182030_10008787_pt1 | contig 20823 bp, 24 predicted proteins | sample 812S3MmetaG_FD_121299 | JGI IMG/M metagenome (GOLD analysis project Ga0182030, IMG submission 121299) | Permafrost microbial communities from Stordalen Mire, Sweden - 812S3M metaG (Illumina Assembly) | ecosystem: Environmental > Terrestrial > Soil > Wetlands > Permafrost | place: Sweden...
CAGGCGCTTTTCCATCCGGGGTAATTCCAGTTCGGACGCGGGATTATGGAGCAGCACGTTTTGCTTGGTCAGCCAACGGAACCAGTCCTTCAACGTGCCGATGCGCCACCGCTGCGTGCTCCACCCGAGCCGTTTTCCGTCGGCCTTGGTGTAACGCGAGAGCCACCGCTGGTACGCTTCGAGGATCGGACGAGTGATCTGCGCGGCCTGGGTCAACTCGCGCTCTGCTGCCCAAATGAGGAAGACCTTGAGGGCGTCACAACGGCCCTCCAGGGTGCCTTCGGCATAATTGCGGACAGTCAGGGAGTCGATGTAGGCATCTCGCCACAACGCGAGAGCATCGGGCTTGGAACGATCCCACGAGTCGGGCCGCGGGTCGTTGCCTCCGCGCTGATGGAGGGCGCGGCGCTGCAAGTGGGCGATGGAGGCGATGCCTTTGGGGAGTGACATGGAGGTACGTTACGATGGGATTTTGGTGCTGCCCTGATGCGTGGTTCTGCCAGCCCGCCACCTCGAGGCTAAGCGGCCTCCTGATAGCCGTTTGTTGGTGGCGGCGTGGTTTTGTCATCTCCCGCCACCACCCCGTTTTGTCCCGCCACCTCGGAAGCGTAGGTGTGGTTTTTCCGTAATTCCTCCACGTCGATAAAGCCGATGTGGGCGACGTTTTCCGGCGCGTCGATCTCGATCAACAACTCGTATTGGAACGGCCCGCCCAGCCCTCCAAAGCAATTACCATGCCTCCACCGTCTCGGCGGGGCCAATCCTGTTTACCGTCGCATCTTGTGGTTGACGGCCGCCCTCCCTGCTGGCTGGCAGCGGTCGCAACATCGACAAGAATCTTGGCATAGGTCGAAAACAGGATACTGCGGTCGGCCAAGATGTTCATGGTGTATCCCGGTTCCCGTCCGGGTGGTGCCTCGTCGGACCGAACCTCCAATTGCCGGATGTCGAGTTCCAGGCCAAGCTCCTCCGCGATGGCGTTGAGCGGTTTGCTTAGGTCGTTGTTTCGTCGTGGGCTCAGGTCAATAGGGGCACTAAGCGGCATGTTACTCAAATTGAAATCCCGTGTCTGGTTTGTTTAGGCTTGAAATAGTTGAATGGTTTCAATTGCTGACTTTCCTGAGACGATACCGTGGGGTGAACTTTTTTATCGGCGTGCTGCTTTTCCTGCTTCGTGTCTGGACGTAATTGTTCAGGCATTGGAATTGCTGCCTTTTCGCGCAATATCGACTCAAAAGGATCGATAACGTTTGGTGCGGCCGGCAGTTTGAGCAATTCATGGGCGCTCAGGCGGGCACCGCTGGCCTGAATGGCCTCCGCCAAGCTAGCTTTGTCGTCGGTGTAAACCGTGACACTTTCTCTGGCGCGACTTACCGATACGTAGAACTGTTCGGCAGAAGACGCCCCGAAGGACGCCATGGATTGCGCCACGAAGACCCGATCCACGGTTTTGCTCTGGGCAACATGGGAGGTTTGGCAGTAGCCGTGAGCCAGGTTGCCGTATTCTTTTCCGATGACCCAGCCATTCGTCAGCTTGAGATCGCCGTTTTTGGTAAAGCCCTTCACCTGATAGAGTGCACCGTTATTCAGACGGTGCTTTCCATCAGACGTGAACCCATTTTGCGTAACGCGGATTTTGTCGCCAGGAGCCAGCGGTAACATCTGGGCTTCATAAACTTGGAACCGCGAACTTTGGTCCAAAGGAAGCGCGTATTGCCGTCCATGTTCGTCTTGGATGTGCACGGAATTGTCATGGCCCGTGCTCGATACTGTGAATCTTTGTCCACGCGTAAAACCGGGAGCATTTTGGTGGAACTGGACAACCAGGCCGGTGCGGTAACTTTGAGGATTGCCACGCTGGGCTTCCGTCCATTGCTGGTTAATGATTCGGGTAAATTTTCGCTCATCGGTGCCGAGTTTGCCGCGCTGTTTCAATTCCTCCCGAATCTCCGCCGTGACTTTCTCGCCCTCGGCATGGGTGGGTGAAACGACGAGCGCACTTTTACGGCGAGCCACCGCGTCCGCATAATCGTGGGCAAGGTGTCTGTACCGCTCTTCCGCAGGCAACTCCTTGATGGCGCCCATTTGATCGAGTTTTTCAAAACCACCTTTGGGATTGTCGTTGGAAAATTCCCGCACTGCATCCCGGTATTGCGCATCCTTTTGACGCCGTATCTCCGTTAATTCGGCCGGCTTCAGTCCGGCATAGGTTTCCAGCAGGCGCAGGGCGTCACCCCGTTCGACCGAGGTGTGCTGCCTTGTGTCTCCCGACAGGATGACGCGGCAATCTTGCTGCTCGGCCAGTTGGAAAATGCCGCGCATCTGCCGGGCGCTGAGCAACCCGGCCTCGTCGATCCAAAGCACCTGACCGCGAAGCTGCGGGTGCAACGATTCATTTTTGAGGAGATGCGCCACGGTTTGGGCATTCTCAAAGCCTTCCTCCCTGAGCGTACCGCGCGAGGACTCGGCGCTCGGCGCAAAGGTGAAGACCTTATGCCCGCCAGCCTCAATCGCCGGGACCGCCTCCTGCATCATGGTCGTCTTTCCGGCTCCGGCCGGGCCGCGAATGGCGATCACGCGATCCGGCGATGCTATTACATGCCGGACGGCATCCTTTTGATCCTGCCCGAGCTGGTTGTTTTGGAAGGTGTGCGCCCTGGCATTGAGCGGACGGCATTGACCGTATCCCTTTTGCACAAACTGGATATTTTCCAATTCCTCCCGGAGCACCTCTTTGGTCGTGCACCAACGCCGCCCGTCCATTTCTTGGACGAGAATGTCGTCACGGTAAAGCTGGCGTCCCACCTGTTCGACACCGACATGCCCCATGCCGTGCCACAAGGCCACTGTCACCAATGCCTTATCGGTCACCACCGATGCCCGTTCATGGCAATGGGCCAGCGCGTAATCCATCGACTCGCGGGAAGTTATCATCTGTTCACGCCGATGACCTAACAGCCCGGACAGCGATTGTTTTTCATCGGGCGTGAGCCGGGAGGCCCATTCTCGTTTGAGATCATGCATGGAAGTCTTGATCTTCTTTTCGCGTGTCTGTGCACCTAGTTTGGCTTTGGCCTCGGTCTCGGTAATGTTGTGTTTTCGAGCCTTCTCTTCAATCAATTCCGTCCGCTGCGAAAATTTGTCCAGAATTTCCCGAGACACGCCGCTAATTTCCCACCAATCCCCGGAACGACCGACCGCATAGCCCAGGTTCGCCACCTTCTGGGCCAACCGGGCATGGAAGGCTGCTTCATAGTATTCCCCGTCCCGCTTGATGTCGCCAAACTGGCCCGCTTTCCAGCGTTCTTCCACGGGATCGTAAGTGGCATTGAAGGTGTAGCAATGGGCATGAAGGTGGGGATCAGGCCGTCCTTCCACAGGTCTCGCGGTGAAATGGGTAAACTCACCCCAGACCATGTTTCCCGTTTTACGATCCTCATCCGCGCCCTGAACCCGCACCCGAGTTTTCATGTTCGTTTCCATCTGGCGCATGGTTTCAGCCACCGATTCCCGGAATGCGCCAAGAATCCGCTCATCCCCGGTCAGGGCATGGACGACCGAAACGCTCTTCGGGCAATTGAAATTGAAGTCGTAACCCACCCGTCGGTTATCATTCGTTCGGGGCGTCAGGCGATCCCCCGACCCAGGACGTTTATTTTCGCACAGGGTTTCAAAAGCCCTTTGATCGACCTTGCCATGCAAGCCCAACAGCTCAGCACCTTTACCCTGCCATTCACCAATCACCTCCTGCTCCTGTCCATAATACTGCCCCAATTTTGAAGGATCAGCTTCATATTTGAGACTGCTGGTATAATAATTTTTAGCTTGGGAAATATCCTCACTACAGAAAATCCGCAACATGGTCTACATAGCTCCTTTCATGGTCATGATTCAGAAGGAGGTGAAGAAAATTCCTTAAGACGTCTCCCCTTGGCACTGCCCAAGGCTTTCGAGGCAGCCGTAAAAAGTTCCGACAAAGTTCCCACAGCGTCCGAACCTTGTCGGAACTTGTGGGAACTTCGCTCCCGCGATCCGATAGCATTGTGGGAACCCAGTGGGAACTTTGTGGGATGTTGTGGGGACTCTCTATCCATCGGATTTTGATTAATTCCCAAGGGTTTGCTGCACCGTATCGCCCCATGTCAGCGGCACGGCAAAAAAGATGGCGCCACTCTTGGGCTGATTATCGGGAGCATTCTCCATGACGCCCAGTGACGGACTTAAGCGCAACGCCTTCTGGCCATATTGCTTTTGGCCACCGTTGGATACATCGACCACCTCAGCCTTGATCTGATACCGAGCCAGTTCCGCAAACGCCTCCTTGTTCGAGTCGGCCATGAGCTGTACCTGGGCCAGCTTTTCATCCAGCGCCACCTTGTCCGCAGCTTTGATTTCATTGAGACCATACATGGCCGCGCCCATGCTGAGGGCCAGGATGCCGACACTGATCCCTCCAACCAGGGGCCACACATTGATTCGCCGATGCGTGTTGATGGACGCATTCAACTGCTTATCCGCCTTCTCCATCAGACCGAGCTTTTGCTCGATTTTGTCGGCAAGGGCCTCGAACCGGTTGATGACCCGTTCTTCAATCCGGGCAGTCAGTTTGGCTGTCATCGCGTCCACATCGACCTGCTTCACAGCTTCCTGTGAAGCCTTTTCAAGCCGATTACTGGCTTCACAGTAAAGCGTGGCGTGATATTCAAGATTTCGATTCAACAGCTCGAACTTATTTTCCACAGTCACGGCATGGTGCGCCGTTTCCTCGCCGATTTTTGCTATGTCGGCGTGGAAAGCATCGAATTGGCCTTTCCATTCCTCCCGCTCAGCGATCAGAGCTGACGGTAAATCCCGCAGAATGAAGGTAAGCACGCCCATGGCCTGGAAAATGCGGAGGATCTCATCGTCAGGCTTGAGTTGCCGGAGGTGCGCCATCACGCGCCAGAACTCGGGCAGATGTTCCTCCGGGACATACTTTGCAATGTCATCAAAAATATCGGTGGGTGGTTTCATGGCAGAAGGGCCTCCTTCACCCGGTCCAATTCGGCAAAGAACTGTCTGCGATAGGCCTGGGCACGGATAACCAGGCTGCTTTTGGCCAATTCCGCCGCCGTCGTCTCCCGGTTGATGACCTTGCCGAGGGTATAGCCGTGGTTGCGCAGGGCGTGCTGCAAGTCGGGGAGCCGCGCCGCCATCCGAATGACCGGAGGGTGAAAGGCTTCCCGGAATGCGATGGCTTCCGCTGTCTTTTCCCAATAGGTGAAGTCTTCTTGTAAATCCTCCTGCTGATTGAGGACAACCACGTAGGAAACACGATCCTGTAATTGTGCGGCCCAGTTGAGCAGGCTTTCGACGCTGGCCGGGTCGCTCGTGACCACACCGATGGCGGTAAAAGTCAGAATGTCGGCCACCGAGTCGTACATGGAGTCGAACCAGGCGGTGGAGACTTTGCTGCTACCGGCGCCCATGTCGGCCAGGATGACATCCGGGTCTTTATCGGCCTGATCGATAAAGGCATCGAGGCCGGCCGGGGTGTTGATGTCGATCTTGGCGGCCCTGTCGGGAAAGAAGTGGGAAAGGCTGCCCTTCTTCTTATTTTCGGTGTCGAGATCGAGCAGGGTGCAGGGGATATGATTTTCCTGATACCATTCCGCCAGCGAGATGACGACGGTGGACTTTCCGGTCCCGCCTTTGCCACCGGCAGGAAAAACGGCTTTCTTTTTAGTTTTTTTCATGACTGTTCTGTTTTGAGGGTTAGGGGTTTGTTTTCATCGAAAGTGAAAATGGGTTTTTTCGCAGGAGGCAATGGCTTCGCCTTCAAAAGCTCGATGGCCGATCTGCCGCCCGATGCGGTTCGAGAAATCGCCGAAGCTTCTTCCAACATGGCGAAATCGCGCCGGGGTTTGGAGCGCACCTTGACGTAGTTCCAGATGGAGGAACGATCCGCGACAAGGCCGTGCTCATCCCGGAGGATTTGCGCGATTTGACGGTAACTTTTGCGATGCCGGCGCAGGTCGCGAATAATTTCGGCGACCGGCTCAAGCTTGCTTTGAAACGGTTTTCCGCGTGTGGAAGGGAGAAGATGGTTCACCCCTTCATTAAAGAGGAAATCGTTCCCACGGGTTAGCGAGCGGGAATCCAATAAGCCTCAATACATCTATCGTAAGTGGAAAATTTTTTGCCAAGGCCCGGTACACCGCCGTTTTCTTACCGGGGCGTGGCCCTGGTGAAGGGAGTGGGAGCCAAATGGACTCGCTTGAAGTGACGTTCACAATGCTTGATGATGGCGGTATGTTTTGGCAGTTCACGGAGGACGTGAGGTTTTATCCAGTGTTCATCCTGCTCGGTGTAACTCATGGAGCTTTTTCCGCCCGAGCGCCCATAGGTTCTCTTTTTGACGGTGTGCTTGCCCAGGGCATCCGCGATCATTTCGGAAGCCTGTCTGTCCGCCGCCGTGAAACAGATTTTGTTGCCGAGATTGAGCAGGAAAACCTCGGCTTTGTCCCGACCACCCATGGGCGGAATGTACGAGGTTGGAGACTGAGTGGAATTGATCGTGGTGGCCCGTGCACCACGAATCTTATCAATCGCGTTGTAATCGGAGAAGCCGTCTTCGCTGAGCAGGACGGTTTCCTGCGCTTCGTCCAGAACCATGACGATCAGATTTTTCTTCGCCCTTTCCGCACCGGGGAGATCATACCGGCGCAAAGCATGGAGATAGAAAAGCACCTTGAGCAGGAGGCCCACATACTTCTTTTCCACCTGGTATTTCTGGGGAATTTTGACGCTGATGAGTTTCCCTTGGTCGATTGCGTCCAGCGAGAAAGTCGGCTTCTCCGGACAAAAGACCTCGGCAATGTCCGGCGCGGTGAACGGCTGGAGGTAATTGAAGACGGTTGAGCGCACGCCGCCGAGTTGCTCGGGCGGTTGTTTGATGAACTCGTCAAAATAGTGCACGAGTGGAGTCACTTCAGGTTTTGTGCCGGACAGAGTTTGCAAGGCCGTCGCCATTTCTTTGTATTTGGCGTCGCTGGCGATGATTTCAGCACAAGCCGGTATGGTGACTGGACGGCGGAGCGCCGCCAGCGCGGAAAAGGTGTGCTGAATCGCGGTTTGTGCCGCCACTCTGAAAAAGGGTTGTCCGCCCTTTTGTCCCGCAGCCGTGGCGACATCGACCAGAATTTTCGCGTAGGTCGAATACGGAATCGACGTGTCCGCCAGGAAATTCATGGTGACGGCAGGCTTCCAGTCCAAGGGAGCATTTTCCGGCCGGACTTCCAACTGCACCAGACTGTCTTCACAATTCAAATCGCGGGCGATCCGGGCAAGCGGTTCGCTCAGGTCACCTTTGGTATCCAACGCCAGAATCCCCACCTCGGGACGATTTTTCTTCAACTGGTAAATAATCGGAACTACCCCGCTGGCGGTCTTACCGGAGCCCGTGCGGCCATCGATCTCCCAGCCCCGGCAGAAATCTTCTTCCGTCCAGCGGACGCCGCCGAATTCCAGCACTACGTTGTCGGGCAGTTTCTCCTCGCCCAGTCCCAGGTAGGCAAACCAGCCGGAACAGAGCACGAAAAAAATAAAGGCGAGGACGCTGACGTCCGCCCACGCCGAAAAGACGGCAAAAAGGGCGAACATTAAAGATGCCGATAAACAAAAATAACGCATGAGCAAAGAAGGATGGGGGTGGCAAAACCGATTAGGAAATAGGCGAAACAGATGATCGCCTCCGAAATTCGAGCCGAAGGCCGGATGAGATCGTTCGTTTTGGGAGCAACGGATGAACTGGAATAGGCCTCGTTCAGAATATATGTGCGTCGTGGAGGTTTTGATCTGACTTTGACAAAGCCATAGATGCCTGAAGCCGAGGTGAGCATCCCGTGCTCAGTGCGAAGTATTTCAGCGATCTGCTGGTAACTTTTTCCTTTCTGGCGAAGTTCACGAATCAAGTCCGTAAACGGCACTAATTTGCTCTGGAACGGCTTAGCGTATAATGTAGGAAGAGGTGGATTCATGCGCCTATTAAAAGCGCAATAGCTCCTCGACCGTTAGCAAGCGGGAATCAAGTAAGCCGCGATACAAGACCTGTAAGAAGGATGGGCTTTACTGTGCTGGCAGAGGATGGCATAGACGGAGGCGCGGCAACAGGTTGCTGAGACATGGGAGGCTTATTGGATTCAACGGGCAAGCGAGGAAATAACCACGCCAAAAGGCAAACAATGAATGTTAGAGCTGCCACGATAAGCGTCCATTTTACGATCCTGTGCGGCTCTTGAAGGGCGTCCAGACGGTCAGACAGTTCTTTATGTCTGAGTCGATTTAGCGCTTCTTTGATCACGTCATGGTAGGCGGTGTGAATAGGGGAGATACCATCTGAAACTCGATGCAGTTCCTCTTCGTCGTATTCTCTGCACAAGGCCCGAAGGCTAGCGGCAGCGTTGCCTTTACGAAGCGCCTCGGCCACTTCGTTTGGAATGTCTCGATGTTTGGGAGTGCTCATCGTTTAGGCCGCACCTTGAGAGGGGATGCCTGACTTCACCATGCCGGAGCTTATTTCCCCGGCGACCCAGGCGATTCCCTTGGCGACGGCGATGATAATTTTAACAACGTCCATGATTCTCCTTCGATTGAGGGCGGGCATGAGCATTACCCCATGCCCACCTTGGGTTTCAGTTTAACTGTGCAGCCGGAAGGCCGACCGTTGTGTCGAACAGAGCGTGGAGAGCTTGAGTCCTCTTCGGCAGTTCCGGGAGATTCCGGCTTATACCAAGGCTGGTAACCATCCGGCTGATATTTTTCCGGCGGATCGCCCTCAACCCTCAATCCGAAGTACCAAGCTCGCAAAGTTCATTCAGGAACTCGACGAGCTTATGCACGCCTGTGGATGGGTTGTGCCGTGCGGGATGCCTCTCCCCCATTTCATTCCAATGTTTCTCAAGCCGTCGCGCGTTGCGTAGCGCGTTCTCTTGGTGCGCTGTCAACTTCGCGTATATCTCTCTGTCTGCCTTATCGTAGTTGAAATATGGCCTTAGTTTAATGGTGTAGTCATTCCGACTTATTCCAGAGTCGTGGTAATTGAAGTGGAGAAGGTACCACAGCTCGAAAGCTTCATTTGACCAGGCAACCTTGATTCCATTCTGGGGAGCGATCTGAAAGGCGCGATTATAATGCTCGATTGGGAAACTATCCCTGTCAAAAACGCACCAAACCTCATTCCAAGGCTGGTGTTCAGACGATGCCTGTTCTTTAAGCCGGATGGCTTCCTCAACCAAGCCATCGGTATTCCTACCGGTCCCAACAGGCAAAACTAATGCTCGCTGTTCATCAACGGGAAACCCCTTAAAATATAAGCACGAACTTTTAGTGTCTTCACACAGAATGAGGACCCGCCGAAGATTTTGCGTGCCCGGAGCTTTTCTTCCAGAGGAACTTTGGTTCCAGGGCTTATTCTTTGGCATGTGTCAGTACCCCTTGGAAATCACCTAATCGTGGTACAGCACCAAACTGGCCAAGAAGATATTCTTTCTCAAACTTTCCCTCTTTTCGCACCTTGAATTCATCAAGGCTATAAAGTCGCGATTCATTATACTCGTTTTTCTCGATGAACCAGACTTGATCACGCCGAATTCGGCGTGAATTAAGTAGACCCTCATCGTGGGTGGCAAAAATTAACTGGGCATTTTTGGTGTTGGCCGAGCCATTGAATAATCCCACTAATGCTCTGGTCAATAAGGGATGGAGACGGGCTTCGAGCTCATCAATAAACAAGATGGACCCCTCCTTAAGTGTATGAAGGAATGGACCGGTTAGCGCCACAAACTTTTGCGTACCTCCTGATCCCTCTTTCATCAAATCGAACTCGACAATTCCTGCGGTCCTATGGTCAGGTTGGAATTTCTGGTGGTAAGTTTTGATCGAAAAACCCACATTCGGCAGGTTGCGAAAAAGTTTGTGCATCTCAGACGGCACGTCCTTAGGGATAAGTTTTGCAAAAGCGTCCTCTTCCATATCTACCATTTTGAGTTCATCGATGCCCATATCCGCAGCTTTCACAAGCTCACGTATCGAATATTGATAATCTGGATCGGCGAGCTTTTCAGCTGTAAACCGCATATAGTGTGTATCATCCAACCCTGAGATATTTCTAAAGCGATTCATCCATTCCAGAATGCCACCAGCGATCTCGCCATTAAATTGAGCAACCACAGAGAGAAATAAAGCATTCGGTCGGGTCCGGGTTTCGAGGCCTTTGCCTTCTTTGAAGGCTTCGGATGGGTCAATTATCTCTCCTTCGCGTGTGAATAATCGTGTTTCACGAATGGAGTCCTTTTGACTGAAAAGCCATTCGGCGTGGATATCTTCAGAAGTAGCTTCGAAGCCATAACGATAACGGGTACCGTTCTGCATAAAAATCACCTCGAAGAAGCTCGGCTTCGACTCTGTCTCAGCGTTCAAACGAAACGGCGAAAATGGAAGTTTCTCACCGGTCTGTGTTTCCTTGGAGGATTTTTTTACCAAGTCACGAAACTTTGCCATGGCAGCTAGGAAATTTGATTTTCCACTAGCGTTAGCGCCATAGATCGCAGCCGCTTTGACAAGACGATTTTCGCCTTCTTTCCCTACGTTATACTCTTCGAGCCAATCATCTGCCGTTCCCTCCATCGAAAGAGTGGCCTTGTCTTTGAATGATCTAAAATTGCCGACAGTAAATTGGAGTAGCATAATAAAGGCACAAGTCGTGCCTCGACAAGAATCGCCTAAAATCCTCATTTTTGCAAATTATTTTCTTAAAATTGATTTTCAGACTGAGATTGTCATGGGAACAATGCGAAATTGCATTTTTTGCGCATGCCGAGCGAGTGATGAGTGATGACTGCTCCTTGACCTTGCAGATATTTGATGTAACCATCTGATACAGAGTCAGATAACTTGTATTTAGCAAGCCTCAGTAAGCCCCTAAAATAGGCTCAAATCTAAAGCAGAACTGGCTGAGGCTGCGGGGATTCGCGCCCCCTTTCGCCGTGCCTTTCGGCACCGCTTCGGGGCCGCATTCGGCGGGGCAACCGGGGCGGTCCGCGTGCGCCGTGCTCGTCGCCCGCGCACCGCCCTTCGGTGCCCCTCATCGCGTCAGTCCAATGTTCTCAAAACAGTAACCACCGCATGAATTGGGTTACGGGGGCTTTGGCATTGTTCTGAAAAACATTGATTCGCCCTGATCCACTCGTTCGCGGTTCGTCAACGCCGTTACGACGAAACCGAGCCTGAAGATCACGATTCCGGCAATGGCGGCAAGGTTGCAACGCCCTGGCTGAGGACGAAATAGGAACCAGAATAATTGAGCATTCGCAGAAGAAGGCGCACGACAGTGCCGATGATCTCGGAGAGATAGTTCCCTGGATCGGATGTCCGACTCGACAACATGCCGCCGTGTGCCAGCGAATGACGGTTCTCCAGAAGCCGGGCCGGAGGCGGCTCCAGGTGATACCGCTCAAACGCCAGCCGGATTTGATTGCGATACGATGGCGAACGATTCCATTGCTGCACCGTGTTGAGAAGAGATTGTGTTTGCTCCTCCGGCCATAGGCGCAGCAACGATAGTTTTTCGCTTCGGCGGGAATCGCTCTCCCGGCTTCTGTGGTGGTTGCGTGACTGGGCAGCCGCCGCGCCACGCTTCTGCCGAGCCAGAAGCGTGTCACGTCGCCTGCTCTTTTCCGAAGTTTGTGTGCCGCGTTTCGACCCCGGCCCGAGGGAGGCGGGGGGCCGGGTTCAAAACGCGAGGAAGAAAAATGCGGCTTCCGTTGGTCGCCGCCTGCGCGCGAGCGGCGTCGGGTCTCGGGTTTTGTAGGCACTTTCGTGGTTCGTGCCGCCCCAACATCGCGAGGTTGGGTGCGGCGCTTTCGTGTCAAAACGCTTCTGGGCCTCGGGGTGGTTGCGGCTCGTTGTTTGCTTTTCGGTCCGGCGGAAGAATGCGCCGACTTTTGTTCCTGCTCGTTTTTCCCAGCCGAAATGCGCGCGGACTGCGCCGTTTGTTTTCCTCGCTGTTGGCCGTTTTGCGTCGTGAATTCTGCTCGGACCATCCATCCTGAAGACGATTGAGGGCTCCATGCATCCATTTTCTGTTGTTTGCGTACGCGATAATTTCCTGCGTTAAGAAATATTTGTGATCCGTCTTCCCGGCTCTCCCCAAGGGCTCCAGATATCCTATCGTCACCAGCGTCCGAATCGCCGATGCCTTCATGTCCAGAATGTATCCCGCCTGGGTATAATCGACTTTGCCGGGCTTTAAGCGTAAGTTGAGAAAAGCGAATTTATCACTTTGACGAGGAGGTTCGTCTTCTGAAAGACAGTCAATGTTGCTCATAACTTTTTATATTTTGGGTTTATGCTTTTGAGTTTTCTTTTCCGCCTCGATCCGCTCCCGGTTTTTTTCGACGGCAGCTTTGGTCAATTCCTTCATTCGTTCAGGGGTTAGCGGTTCTTGAAGGTCATTCAGGGATTCCGCGAGGATGCGATAATAGTGGTGGGTTATCTCGGCGGTATCCGGCACGAAAAGAGAACAAATTTTCGTGACCCATTTCGATTCAAGCAGCGTCTGCTTGGTCAACAGGCGGAACAGCTTGATGATCGGGATTTCAAAGTAAATGTCTTTTGATTCCATGGCGTTAAGACACCCCTCGACGCACAGATTCACAAAGGAATTCGGGTTTTGGGAAAGCTGGGGAGCAATGCGATAGACCTTCTCAGTCAAATCGCTTCTCAGCACCATGGTCAGGCGCTTGGGTTTGTTGTGGGTTTCGTCGTTCATGAAAACAAGAGTAAGCTACTCGCTCGTATCAGTCAACAAGTATTTTATAAAATAATTGAAAGCGTAATGTGCGTAACTTCCGATAATGCTCCTCCAAAGGCGCGCTGATGCGGCTTGCCCCCTCTCATGCGGTGGCCGTTTGTGTGAACTGGATGATCTTTTCCTTCCACTGCTTTTCGCAAAATTCGACCACCAGGCCACGACCCCGAAATTGAGCAGATACGCCGCATCCTGATGATCGACACGAACCGGGAGACGGCGCAGGTTTAACAGGGTGATGGGATTGTTGTCATCCATAGGCGGATAGATGGGTTGGTTCGTATGACGCGAACCTATCAGCGGCCCAGGCGGGGAAGTTGTAACTGAATGATCTTTTTTGGTACACTTCTCCGGCGTCATTCCGATAAACCACCCGCGTCTTGGCGAGGACTCGTTTAACCTGGCGGATCGTTGCGGCGTACTTTAAGCACGATCCATGAAGCAAATATCATGAATTATCCTCGACTCCCGGCCATTATTACGCCACGAGCTAAGGCCAAACTCCTCGCGCAACGCGACTGGTACAACGGCCGGCAGGATGGCCTCGGAGACCGCTTTTACGAAGAAATCTTGGACGCCATAGCCTATCTGGAGGAGAACTACAATGTCCCGCCCTTCGATAAAAGCAGCAAGGATGTAAAACGCTACGTCAACCGTGGGGCGTTCCCGTGGTTGATTTACTTCAAGGTCTACGGCGACCATTTGGCTATCGCCTCGTTCTCCCACCCCAAGGAGAAGCCGACCCGCAAATGCGCTTAGGCGGTCCCAGGACGCGCAAAACCGCGCATCTCTGGCAACGTGAATCCCTTTTCTCCAGCCTCGTGCCGAGCGAAATCAGCTTCGATTTCCTCCCAACTATCCGCTCCGCCGGGCATGGGATCTGGCCCGAACCCAATCGATTCGAGGCTCGCGCCCAGAACCGCGAGACGGGCTCGGAGAGCCGCTGCCAGCTCGGCGACTTCTTTGAGGTCAGAGATAGAAATGGCCTTCTTTGCCTTTTCCAGTTCCGCGGTTGCCATGAAAGTAGCCTACACCCCAGCCTTCCAGGATGTCAAACGAGCAGCGGCCACTAGCGGGAGAGGGCTGCGCAGAGCATCGACTGTGACCATTTCGCCGGCGACGAGGCTTCTCCCGCCTTCTCAGCTTCCAGACTGCGCTGCGCCTCCGAGAAGAGGACGATCTTTTTGGCCTTTTGCGCCTCGTAATATTCGAGCGGAAGGGTGGTGATGGAGGCACGGCGACCGTAGGCCGCATGGATCGCCTTCGATTTATGGCCGAGGTGGTTCATGGCCTCGCGTTCCGGCATCCCCGCCGACCGCGCACGCTGCGCCCACGCATAACGGTAGGAATGGAGCACCCGTCCCGTGATTTTCAGCGTCCGGCACCGGCGGCGAAATTCCGCCGAGCGATGTTTCGGTAATTCGAGCCGGATTTTGGGAAAGAAAAATCCCTCGGGCGGCAATTGATCCAAAATGGACTGGAGACGCGGCCCCACGCACAGGCAACTCAATCCGCCATCCTCCTTCCCACCGAGCTTTTGCCGGAAAAACTCAATCGTCCCGGTTTCCTTGTCCACGCGGTCCCGATGAAGGTTGGCGATGTCCGATTGCGAGCCGCCCGTTTCCCACAGCATCTCGTAGTAGAGCTTCCGTTCGAGGTTGCCTTCCTTCTCCACAATCTGGCGGTGTTCCTCTTCCGAAATTGCCTCGAAGTGCTTTTTGCGCACGGGAGGCCACGCCGCCTCGGCCATGACGGGAGCCAGAAGCCAGCCAAGATGGAGCGCATAATTATGGATGCGCCTCATGTAATGGTGCGCGGCATTTCCGGCCTTCTTATGTTCGAGGACGGCGAAAAGGTGATCGGCTTCCGTGTCGAGAAGCTTCACCTTGCGCAGCCGCGCAAACGGCTGACTGCGAAACGCCCGCTCTTTCCGCTCGCGGGTGGCCTCCACCCCCGACTGGGCGTAATGGTTCATCACGTTTTCCCAGGTCCGTTCCATGAGTTCCGGCGACTTGGCCGAAAGATACGTCTTCGCCATCGAGCGATTGAGCATCGGCTGTTCCACCGATTGATTCTTTCCAGCCAGAAGACGCTTCGCCGCCGATTCATTTTTCGTCCGGGTGCTTTGCTGTTTGCCGGTGATTTTATCCTGAAGATAAAAGGTGCCGTTTTCCCGTTGATAGAGCCAGTAACGATCCTGCATGTTTGTCCTTTCGGCAAACATGCTATCCGGTTCTCGCCTCCACCCGTTAATGAGCGGACATCGAATAAGCCTCAATCGGCGAGGATTTTTTTATCCTACGCCGCTTCGTTCGAGTCCTCTGGCAAATCCTCTGGCAATTGCCAGAGAATCCGTTTTTACCATCCGCAACTTACTCAGCCTAAGAAAGTTGCAAGCTGGCTCCGGAGGTAGGGCTCGAACCTACGACCAATCGGTTAACAGCCGACCGCTCTACCACTGAGCTACTCCGGAAGATGGCAGGGAAGTGAAAGTAAATCACACGAAAGAAGCGGAATCAATCCTTTTACCGTGAGTTTACGCACGATGTGTGAACTTGGAGGCGGAGGAGGGGAGGGAGCGACGGCGATTCGATTTGCGCTTTTATCCTGGCCCGGCGATGTCTCACCTGTGGCTAGGGCGCGGGACCTGCCCCGACAGCGGGCGCATCCGGTTTTTTCTCGACCTGTCCATCAGCTTTCTTCTGGCCGTCGGAAAGCTTTTCGCGCGGGATGTCGGGATTTTCCTCCAGGCCGCCAACGACAATGACGTTGCCATCTTCCATTTTGGTCAGTCTCGGCGGGATGGCTTGGAAGGTCTTGAAAATACCCTGGTGCAGAATTTTTCCGCCCGGGTCGGCCCGGGTGTAGAGATAGGTGCCCATGGCGATGGGTTGCATGATGTGGATGTTGCCCTGAGGATCAAAAAATACTTCGGGATCGATATAGGCGACGACTTCACCCAGGGCGAGGTTGGCATAGACTATATTTTCGCCCGGATCTTCCACCCGCAGGTAAAGATTGGTCCTGTCGGGCTGGGGCGAAAATCGAATGAGGGAGTAAACGCGCTGGGAGCCCTCCAGCGGTCGGGTCTGGCTCCAGACCTGACGGCCCCGGAGGACCGTGAAGGGGACGCCGTCGGAGACGATTTGGCCCTCGCCGGGCAGGTCGATGACGGCGGCGGCCTTGTAATCGCCTTCTTCGCGGAAGGAGAAAAGCGGGGTGAGATTGATCCGGAGCGTTTTGGTTTCGCCGACTTTCAGCGTGACCGGTTTGAAAGTGCCTTGACGTTCCGGACGCACGGGCAGGCGATTGTGCTTGGAGACGAGGAAGGAAAGCCATGGGTGCCCCTCATTATTATTGAGCACGAGATCGCTTTCGCCGACGTTCGCCACGGTGACGAGCAGGTCGACCCGCTCGTAGAGAAGAAAATCGGTCCGATCGGTTTGGGCGGAGACTTGAATCTGGGCCGGGGCGGGGGAGCTTGTGGCCAGAAAGCAGAGCGCGCCGAGGGCGGCCAGATGTCTCATACTTGGGCTGATGTTAGGCTAGCAGGTGAGGAAAACAAGATGGAATTCACGTTTTAGACGTGAAATCCCGGAAGCAACGGGCATCCTAGTGTGGTGTCGCCCGGAATTCCCGCACCCAAACTGACCGTGACCGTGCTCGGCTCGGGCACGTCCCAGGGCGTGCCGATGATCGGGTGCCGCTGCGCGGTCTGCCAGTCGGCCGATCCGCGGGACAAACGCACCCGTTCCTCCATTTACCTGGCCGCGCCGCAAGCCAAAATCCTGGTCGATGCGACGCCCGATTTACGGCAGCAGGCTTTGAGCGAGGGCCTCGATCATCTCGACGCGGTGCTCTTCACGCATCCCCATGCCGATCACATCATGGGCTTTGACGATCTGCGCCGCTTTTGCGAGATTCAGGGCGGCCCGCTGCCCATCTATGGATCGGCGGAGACGCTGGGACAGGTGGAGCGCATTTTTCACTATGCGTTCAATCCCAAAAAAAAGGTTCCCGGTTATGTGCACGTCCTGCCTCATGTCATCGCGGGCCCCTTCGAGTTGGGCGGGATCGAAATCACCCCGCTGCCCGTGCCGCATGGGGCCGTCTTCACGCTCGGCTTTCTCTTTTCGCGGGCGGGGCGCAGGCTCCTCGCCTACCTCAGCGATTGCGCCGCTGTGCCCGAGCCGGTTCGGGCGCTGATCTCGGGAGTGGAAGTGCTGATCATCGACGGCTTGCGCGACAAGCCGCATCCGACCCACCTGACCGTGGCCGGCGCCGTGGAGGCCGCGCTCGCCATCGGCGCGAAGCGCTCGTTCATCACGCATTTGACCCACGAGAAATGCCACGCCGACCGCGCGCGGGATTTGCCAGCCGGCGTCGAGGTCGCTTACGACGGGCTGAAATTCGAGTTCGAGCTGGCGCCTTGAAACGCATCGAGATTGATGAGCCTCTATTCCCTTCATTTGACCCTCCGCGCTCAGGAGGACATCAATCGGTTTTGGGACTACGTGCCTCCGGATTATTGGGAACCCGCCGAGCGTTTTATCGACCGCCTTCTTGAACGCACCGCAGAACTGGCCAGGTTTCCCTACATGGGACCACCTGACGCTGATTTATCCGGCGTGCATGCCCTCGTCTTTGGCCGCTTCAAGGTCTTTTACACGGTCAATGAACCCACCCGAACCGTGATGATCTTACGCTTTTGGGACACTCACCAGGATCTTCCAACGTGGGAGGATTTAAGCGGCTAATTTTTTGCCGCGCATTGCCGAGGAGAGCGCCTGCCGCTTCGCGGCCCGAACTTGACGTATTTCACGCACGCCACGCTCCCAGGGAAGAGTCCGTCCGGCGGCAGCATCGGCCAGTCCTTCTTTAATGGCGCCAATTTCTCTGACCCTCATCTCCCGATTGATTTTCGAGTCGGTTGCCATGTTCGGCAGCATACGCTCGATCTCGCTCACAGGCAATGCCCAAGTCGGGATGGGATCGTCAAAGGATCGTTGAATAGCGAATGTCAAGTGTCGAGCGTTGACCCCGTTCACATCCCCCGTTCACATCCCCCGTTCACATCCCCCGTTCACATCCCCCGTTCACATCCCCCGTTCACATCCCCCGTTCACATCCGACATTTTCTTTTGCGATGAGGCGGAGGCAGCGCCTTGAGCTTCCGGGTTTTGGGTTTCCGCTTGGAAAAGAACGCCGCCAGATCAATACCATAAGCTTTGGTGATTTTTTCGACAGTGCTTATGCGTATTCCCAATACCCAGCCGGATTCGAGACGCTGATAATACTTGAACGTCACGCCGACCAAATCGGCGGCCTGCTCCTGGCTTAAAGTCGCCTGGCTCCTGAGCTGGCGCAAGCGATTGGCTACAAATTGGGACGCCTCACTCACAAGGTATAACGGAGTATTATCTCTTTTGTTAAAACAGCTTTTGTCGGTCAGGGAAAAATTCCTTCACCTTGACACGAAGCACGGCAGCTAGAGTCAGCAACTCCATGTCGGTAAGGCAACGCACCTGAGCTTCGATCTTGGACAAAGTTTCCCGACTCAGCGTTAGGCCACTGGCTTCACAACGAGCGGATAGCATCTGTTGAGACAGTCCCTGTTGCAGCCTTATCGCGCGGATGTGTACGCCTGCCCAGTTGAGGATTGGACGTTCCTTGGAATGACTTCGTTCCATTCGGAACTTGACCGTAGCGAAAACAAAATCCAGAATTGTAACGTATCGTTACGCAATCAAAAGTCGCCGCAAGCAGCGAAAACGACCAAAGTCGTAACGTATCGTTACGTTCAAAACCTAGATGTCCCAGAGTGATCCATTTTTTCCGCATTTTGTGCGTTGACGATAATCCCTCGATGCAACAGGCCTTAAAGATGGGGTTGGGGACGTACGGTTTCGAGGTCATCACGGCTTCTCACGGGATTGACGCCCTGATGCAGTACAAAACGCACGCGGGAGATTTCGGCGCCATTGTGACGGACAACGACATGCCGCAAATGAACGGCTTGGAATTGGTCCGTTCCGTGCGGAAAATCGGCTTCAAGGGCCGCATCGTCGTTATGTCGGGGCATCTTAAAGCCGAGGATTTGCGGGCCTATCAGGATCAGGCCATCAGTGGCTTCTTCCATAAGCCTTTCGAGATCGGGCTGCTTGCCACGATGCTGTTGCAGGCTAATTAAAATGAGGCGAGTGCACTCGGGGAGACTCGAACTCCCATGGGTTACCCCACACGCACCTCAAGCGTGCGCGTCTGCCATTTCGCCACGAGTGCAGGGAGGCCAAGAATAAGCCCTGAACCGGATTTGTCACTGAAATTCAGTGCGGAAAAATGACCGCACGCCTTGACACCCGCCCGGCGGGTGGAGTTTGTCAGGTAATATCGCGGACGTAATCTAGAGCCTCTCGAATAAGCCCTTTGACCTTGTGATCCGGGTCTCCCTTGCTTATTGCTTCGAGAGCCAATTTAATATCTTCAATGGCTTTTGCCCGTTGGCCGTGATAGACGGGCGCGGATTTCTGAAGAAGAGCCAGCGCTGATTTTAGAAGCGCGGTTCTATCGGCGTCGCTGGGCGGGTCCCCACCGGGATTCAAAGCTTCGTGCAGTTGATCGCGGGCCTTGTCAATCAACGGGTCACCTGCCGCGTACGCAGGCGTAGAAAAAATTAAAATCGCGCCAAAAATGGCGAGCCCAATTAAGTTGAGAACGCTGTGGGTTTTCATGTCGGAAACCGGGTGATTGAATCTGAACCTGTCGTACGGAAGGGAGTATTTGGCCTGTTATAAGCCGAGGGCAAGCAAAAAACCGCCCAGCCTGAGCGCAAGCCGGGAAGTTTTTCAAAAAAAGCAAACGGGCGACCGACGGGGCTTGAACCCGCAACAGCCAGAACCACAATCTGGAGCTCTACCATTGAGCTACGGCCGCCATTAGTTCGCAAAACGAGTGAATTATCGAGAAAGAGGATTCCTTCGTAGCGCGGAGATAAAGCTTAAATTCTGCGGGGCTGGATTCAAGCCTAAATCCCAGGCAGGACCGATACGGGCTGGCGGGCTGGCGGGAAAAAGCGCTAGACTCCGCCATGAAGATGGTCGATTCGATGGCGGCGATGCGGCGGCAAAGCGCGGCCTGGGCGCGCTCGGGCGAGGTTGTGGGGCTGGTGCCGACGATGGGCGCGCTGCACGAGGGGCACCTGGCCTTGCTCCGCCGCGCGCGCAAGGAATGCCGGCGTGTCGTGGTGAGCATCTACGTGAACCCGACCCAATTCGGGCCGAAGGAGGACCTGGCGCGTTATCCGCGTCCGCTTCGGCAGGACCTGGCCCTGTGCCGCCGGGAGGGCGTCGATTTGGTTTTCGCACCGGAAAATCTCTACCTGCCGGATCACTCCACTTACGTCGAAGAAACGGAACGTTCGCAAGGGAGGGATGGCGCGTCCCGGCCCGGTCACTTCCGGGGCGTGGCGACGGTGGTACTGAAGCTCTTCAATCTCGTCCGCCCGACGAAAGCCTACTTCGGCCAGAAGGACGCGCAGCAGGTCGACGTGATCCGCCGGATGGTTCGCGATTTGAACGTGCCGGTGAAGCTGATCGTCGTTCCCACCGTCCGCGATCCCGATGGCGTGGCGCTCAGTTCGCGCAATCGTTATCTCTCGCCGGAGGAGCGCGCCGTCGCGGTCGAGTTTGCGCGGCTTCTTCAACAGGCCGCGAAAAGGAAAATCAATCCCGCCAACTGGCTTCGGCAACAGTTGAAGAAAGTATCCGGGCTCAAACTCGATTACGTCGAACTCGCCGGGGATCGCCTCTGCGCCGCCGTGTTTGTGGGCAAGACGCGGCTCATCGACAACGAAAGGGTAAAAGCCTGATCTATCCCCTCACCCATTCGGGCGGGAACGGATGCGGCTCGATGGAGTGGAGGGCCTCCGCGCCGTGCAGCCGCGCGCGGGTGTAGAGCGCCCATTGGCGGGTGAAGAC
>Ga0182030_10008788_pt1 | contig 20822 bp, 15 predicted proteins | sample 812S3MmetaG_FD_121299 | JGI IMG/M metagenome (GOLD analysis project Ga0182030, IMG submission 121299) | Permafrost microbial communities from Stordalen Mire, Sweden - 812S3M metaG (Illumina Assembly) | ecosystem: Environmental > Terrestrial > Soil > Wetlands > Permafrost | place: Sweden...
CGCGTTCCCGGCTGCGTAGCCGATCTGCTGACCCACGAAGACGCCTCCGTCCGGAATGGAGCGCTGACGGTCCTGCAGAAAAAGGGCCGAGGGTCGATCGATGCGATCCAGCGAGCGTTCCGGGAGGGCAATGCTGACGTGCGCAAGCTAGCCATCGACGCTACGCGCAGCTGGGACGGGACCGAGATCGATGCGCTCTACCAGGCGGCCTTGGCCGATGAGGATATCAACGTGCGCATGGCGGCTGTAGAGAGCATCGAGGACCACAGCAGGCAAGCATTCCGCGAGCGAATCGAAGAGCTCTTTCGCGTGGAATCCAATCCGATGATGCTGTCGATGCTGCTGTCTGCGCTCCTCGCCATCGGTGGCGATCCGACGTGGGATGCGATTCAGTCGCGATACCCGACTTTGGATTCCGCGCCACGCCACCAGCACACGCTTTGGATTCGAGCGCTTGGCCAATGGGCCGGACCGTCTGGATTTGCACTTCTCGGCGAACTTGTGTCTCGGATCCCGAGAAACTCTGACGCCGAACTTTTCGATGTGATACGCAACCTGCGACAGCGGCATCCAGAGGCGATGATTCCAGAGCCCCTCATCGACCGGCTGCGTTCGTTGGCTCGCGCGCCGGCGTTGACGCCCCTTGTGTGCCGAACTCGCGAGTGGCTGGCGACAGCGCTTCCTTTGCCAGCCAGGATCGAAACCGTGCGACCGCTCGCGGCGCCTCGAGGCGAGTCATGAATCTGACTTCGCGCCAAGTCGAAAACCTGAACGATCTCATCTATCAGGCGCTCGGCCTAGCCTTCGACGACTCAAAGGCTGAGTTCATCCAAAAGCGCGTCGAGAAGCGAATGGCACATCTCGGGATGACACGAGCGGACGACTACGTATTTCATCTGCGCTTCCTCGATAGTGATGGCAAGGAAATGCAGGCGCTCGCCAATCTGGTGACGACGAACGAGACATACATGTTTCGCGAGTTCGACCAGCTTCAGGCATTTGCCGATTGCTGCCTACCGGAAGTCCTCCAGTCAAACGAGGACCGCAATCGCAAGTCGCTGCGGGTGTGGTCGGCCGGATGTTCTTCTGGAGAGGAGCCGTATACGCTCGCTATCATCCTTCGCGAAGTCATTCATGACTTCGATACGTGGGATGTCCAAATTCTCGCGACCGACATCGACGAAGTGCGTCTAGAGATGGCGCGCAAGGCGACCTACGGGTTTCGATCCGTCAAGGAGGTTCCCGAAGCCTACATGCCGCGCCACATCGTGGAGCTCGACCCGGACACCTACGCCGTCTCCTCGGAGACCACCCGCCTCGTGGAGCTCCGGCATCTGAACCTAAACGATCGCATCGCCATGCGCGGCGTTCGCGGAATGGACTTCATATTCTGCAGAAACGTTCTTATTTACTTCGACGACGCCTCGCGAAAGGACGTCGTCGACCGCTTTTTTCACGCACTTAAACCGGGTGGGTACCTCTTTCTCGGCCACTCCGAGTCCGTCGGACGTATCTCGAGCGCCTTCGTGCTCAAACGTTTCGGCAAGCATCTCGTCTACCGAAGGGATCCATGAGATGAAAACGGTGCTCGTTGTCGACGACTCGCGGACGACGCGGGAATACCACGCGAACATCCTGGCGTCGGCAGGGTACCGAGTCGATACTGCCATCGACGGGGCCGATGGCCTCGAGAAGCTCTTCGCTCGGTCCTGCGACCTGGTGCTCACGGACATCAACATGCAGCGTATGGACGGCCTAGAGTTCATCAGGCGGATTCGCAAGAACGCAGACTGGGACGACCTGCCGATCGTCATCTTGTCCACCGAGTCTAGGGACTCGGAGCGGCGCAAGGGGCTAGTCGCAGGGGCCAATCTGTTTCTCACGAAGCCGTCGGACCCCGAGTCCCTCCTCGAGCACATCGGAATGCTCCTCGGTGAGCCGTCATGACCATGTCGCTCAGCGCCGACGGACGCTTCTTACGGGTAGTTCTAGAGGGCGAACTGCTCGTCACCGAGGCGCGGTCGATGTTCAATCGCCTGGTCCAGTACGCGAATTCCGATACCATCATCGTCCTGTCTGCGGCCGGAGTTACGCGTGCCGATACGGCCGTCGCGCAGCTTATTGCCTCGCTCGCCCGGTCGGTCAATTCTCTCGAGATCGAGAGCGAATCGGACGCCTGGCGCGAGCTATGGCAGTGCATCGGGCTCGACCGAGAGTTGCCGAGCCGTTTACCGGGTGCGCAGGAGGCGTAGCGATGGGCAAGACTATTCTCACCGTGGACGACTCGCTCAGCATTAGACAGGCCGTCACTCTGACGCTGGCTGCAGCTGGGTACTCAGTCCTCGAGGCCAACGCTGGCTGCGCCGCGCTCGACCTCTGCCGCGCCAACAGCATCCACGCCATTCTGACTGACCTCAACATGCCAGAGATGGATGGCGTTGAGCTCATCGGACGGCTGCGAGCCCTGCCCAATCACACGTTCACGCCCATCATCATGCTCACGACCGAGTCCAACCCAGAGCACAAGGCTCGCGGCAAAGCTGCCGGCGCCACAGGTTGGATCGTCAAGCCATTCAAACCCGACCAGCTCCTCGCCGTAGTAAAACGCGTGTGCCCGCCCTGAGTCTCTGGAATCCCGAACCGATTGCGAATTTCGCCGATGGATGCGCCCTCGACACTGCCTAACGATCTGCGAGCGGTCGCCGGCTCATTGCGTGCGGGGCGCGATGCGATCCTCAACCTCGGACGCCAAACCGAAGCCGAGTTCGTGAGTCTGGGAACGGCGCTCGGTCAGATCATGAAGCTCATCGGCGAAATGGTGGAAACGTGCGACCGCCAGCGACGCCTCGTGACCGGTCAGGACGAATCGCAAGCGTTGGTCTTCTCGTACCAACTCTTCAAGAAGTTCGCCGACCTTGCCAACGCGGGCCTCGAGCGCGGGGAGATCTGGCGCGACCTGGGCAGGGTTGGCGAGGAGCTCTCGAGGCTGAGCGACCAAGAAGAAGGTCTGTCGAGCGTCGTCAGTTCGTGTCGGATGTTGAAGGTCGCATTCCGCGAGGAGGCGGCAACGCTGCCCGAGGCTGAAAAGGTTGTCTTCATCGACCTCGCTGCCCGTATGGAAAGCGTATACGAGAATCTCGGCAATCTCGTTCGCGTGCAGTTCGCCAATCTCGCCGAAGCCGGAACGTCGCTCCGGGAGGTCAATCGGCATATGGCAATGGTGCAGGAGGCGAGTCGCGCCGGGGTTGGCGCGGCGCGCGTTCAGATCGAGGCGAACCTCAAGTCGCTCGACAAAGCTCTGGAGCCAGCGATCTCTTTGTGTGGGCAAATTTCCGACGAGCTCGGGCGCGCGCACGCTCAGGCGAGCAATGTCATCGTGTCACTGCAGTATCAGGACATCGTAAGGCAGAAGGTCGAGCACGTTGGTGCAAGCATCGACGGAGTACTGGCAAGCATCGACCCACCGGTCTCCGATGCGGCTGGGGGAATTTCCGTCGACAACGGGTCTGCTCTTCATCAGTGGGCCAGAGTTCAGTCCGAGCAACTTCGTGTGGCGCGAGGCGAGATTGAGCACGCCGGCGGCGAAATCGTAGGCACCCTATGGTCGCTGAGTGAGATCTGCAACCGACTCCTTACCATGGGAAAGGAAGTTCAGCGCATTGGTACCGACGGGCTCATGGATTCTCGAGCTGCGGCGTCCTTCGAATTTCGCTTTCAGGAGCTTCACCGAGACGTGGCTGTGGGGATGAACTCCGCCGTCGAAGAAGTGCGAACCGATGTGCTCAGCAAGATCGGCGGGATTGTCGACGAGCTGTCCGCAGAGGTCGTGCGACTGGTCGAAGGCCTACGGGTCGTGGCCATCAACGGACGCATTCAGTCGGCACGCATAGCTGGCGGCGGGGTCCTCACGCAGCTCGCCGCAATGACGACGTCTCAGTCGCAAGAGGCTCGGAGGATCTCCGAAGGACTGCTGGATGGCGTCCGCATTGTCATCGGCAAGGTCGAGGAGCTTCAAGCTATCCTTGATGATTTCGTGACGATGTCGGCGAATGAGGAGACGGCGCTATCCGAGGAGGCCAAGGCTGCGGGACGATACCTGGAGGAGATGCGCATGGAGGTAGAAAACGGTTTCGGTGGTCTGGAGCAATCTCTCTCTCGCGTACGGACACGCACCGCCGAGCTCGTCGGGACGTTGAAGTTCCCCGTGTACGTCGCGAGCAGCTTCGAGATGGTTGAGGAGGCACTGGAGGCTATGGTCCAGGCCACCGCCGCGTTCGGCACTACGGAGGTCGACCCAGTAGAGATGGGCGCCCTACTGGGAGACCTGCGAAAGAGCTACACGATGGAGGGAGAGCGCGCGTTGCATGACGAGCTGGTAACCGGGACCGAGCGGATGCCGCCTCCAATTGACGCGGAATTGCCTGTCTCCGTGGGGCAGGACGGGGCTAGAGGACCCGAAGAGGACCTTGGTGATAACGTTGAATTCTTCTGACCGAGTCGTACCCCTCCGGACTTCGGAGGATATCCTCCGAGCGCGGCAGGCCAGCCGCGAACTCGCCGTCGCGCTAGGCTTCGGCACGGACGACCACACACGCATCGCGACTGCGGTCTCCGAGATCGCGCGCAACGTCCTTCAGCACTCAGGCACGACTGGAGAAGTGCGGATTCAGGAAGCAGCGGTCGGCGACATGTGTGGAGTCATGGTCACGATCATGGACTCAGGCTGCGGCATCGCAGACCTGGATGGCGCCCTCGCTGACAACCAGTGTTCCCTTGTGATCCGCCGAGGTGCGGGCCTCCCGGGTTCGAAGCGGCTGATGGACGAGTTCCACGTGGACACGGCAGCGGGCAAAGGAACGACAGTGCGCATGGTGAAGTGGCTTCGCCGAGCGCGGGCGTCTGGCTCTTGAACGAGAGGGAAGATCGACGTGGCGTTCACTCCGTCTCACATACTAACTCTGACGAGGGCTGCGTTTCGGCAGGAGGCTGACGAACTCTTGACGGATCTCGATTCGGCCCTCCTCGGGCTGGAGGCCACGCCTAAGGACGAGGGACTCGTCAATCGAGCATTCCGCGCTGCGCACACGCTCAAGGGAGGGGGCGCGACCGCTGGGTTCGACGATGTCTCCGCTCTGCTGCACGGAGTCGAGGATGTCTTCAATGAGGTACGCGAGGGACGCGTCGAAGTGTCCGCGCAACTCGTGGACCTCGCGCTCAAGGTTAGCGATGCGATCCGACGGATCCTCCAGGGGCCGGAAGGCGACAGTGCACGGATAGCCGGGGAGGCACGGAGCGCCGTTCAGGCCCTTCGAGCGCTCGTGGTGCCAGGGAAGCAGGCATCCCAAGCCTCTGCCGCGCCGGGGCCGGCAGAGAACGCAGAGGGTCGAGGGTTCGTGTATCGCATCCGGTTCGAGCCGGCTGCGCGAATCTTCTTCTCAGGCAATGACCCTTCGGTGATGTTGCGCGAATTGGCAGCGCTCGGCGCTCTGGTGGTCCGCGTTCGTGTCGACGCGCTGCCGCCGTTCGCCGAGCTCGACCCTGAACTCTGTTCGCTGTCCTGGGAAATCCAATTGGCGACCGATCAGCCGGAAGCCAGCATTCGCGATATCTTTTCGTTCGTCGAGGACCAGGCCAAGGTGGAGATTGGACGAATTCCCGCGGACCAGGCTTGGGTGTTGCCCCCGGGCGCTTACTTCGGGGCCGAGATGATCGGCGGGGTTCTGGAGGAATCAGGCGAAGACATCGCGGAGCTCGAAGCGAGCGTGCTCGCGCTTGAGGCGAACCCGGGTGACGCCGTGCGTATCGAGGGTCTATTTCGATTGCTGCACAATCTCAAGGCTCAATCGCGATTGCTGCTCAGTGACGCGCGGCGCCGGCCCCCGAAAATTCATCCGCTATGGGCTTGGAGCGACTTGTGCCACAGGCTCGAATCCACCATAGAGGCGCACCGAGGCCCGAATCCACGCGAGGTGGACGCCCCCACGATTCAGCTCCTTCTTCAATCCGTGGATTGGATGAAGCTTCTCGTGCGCGACTTCGTGGAAGCGCGCCCAGCATCCGACGCAATTGTGGCTTTCCTTACTGAACGGACCGCCCAAGACAGGGCGCCGGTTGCATCACGTGCGCCGCCAAGCGTGGGACGTGCGAGACCGATATTGGCGTCCGTGGGGCCTCAGTGCCTCGACGTCCTAACCTCGGTCTTGCAGACCAACGTTACGGCGGACAAGTTGTCGCAAGACGAGCTCAAAGCGATGTCTCGGGCCCTTCATACACTCAGCCGTGCCGCTTATCATCAGCAGGCTACTGTGGTCCGCTTCAAATGCGATGAGCTACTTGAAGTCTGCAAGAGCGCAACTGGTGAATCCGACGGCAAGCTCGCGGTCGCCCCCCTTGTAGCGAAGGTCCGGACGCTCGAGGAGGAACTGCGGAAGTGCACGACATCCATCGAGGCAGATATTCCAAAGGGAGACGCTAGAACCATCTCGATTCGACCGCCGGTGCCCGTTCGAAATGCTCCAAGTTTGCACACGCCTGCAGGGACCGTGGCCTCTGATGCCAACAGCAGTGCGCGGAGCATCCGCGTCGACCAGGCGAAACTCGATCGCCTGATGCAAACGGTCGGCGAGCTGCTCGTCGCCCGTAACGCATTGCCGATACTTGCTAAGCGATTGGACGAGGAGAAGAGTGCTGCCGCGAAGGACCTCAAAGAGGCGAGCGAGCGCATCTCGCATATATCGGCGGACTTGCAGGACACAGTGATGTCCGTGCGTATGATGCCGATACGGACGGCATTCCAACGGCTTCCGCGGATGATTCGCGACCTTGCCCGCGCTGAGAACAAGCTCGTTCAGCTCATCATTTCTGGCGAGGAAACAGAGCTCGACAAAACCGTTTTGGAGCAATTGGCCGATCCGCTCATTCACCTCGTTCGAAATGCGATCGACCACGGTGTCGAACCGCCGGCTGACCGACGCGTGGCCGGCAAGCCGGAGCTCGGAACCATCGGTCTTCGCGTATCGCGCGAAGGCAGCTTCGTCGTGATTGAAGTATCGGACGACGGTCGGGGAATGGATCCCGAGGCGCTGCGAGAAAAGGCAGTGGAAAAGGGAATTCTGGATCGCTCGGCCGCAGCCAAACTGACGCGAGAGGGGTCGTTCGATCTCATCTTCTTGCCCGGGTTCTCGACCGCGGCCAAGGTCACGAGCATTTCAGGCCGAGGAGTTGGAATGGATGTCGTGCGCAGCAACGTGCGCCAGCTCCACGGCACTGTTGTCGTGGACAGTGATCGCGGCAAAGGAACAAGCTTCGTCATCAAGCTGCCGGCCAGTCTGATGGTCTCCAAGGGGATGCTCATCGAGTGTGCCGGTGAGCAATATGTTCTGCCTATCGAATCGATCCGCGAGACCGTCAAGGTGCCGCGTACGGATATCCACCAAGTTGGCGACTTGAAGCTACTTCACGTGCGCGGATCGGTGCACCCGGTCATCTCGCTCGCGGAACTTCTGATGGCTCCCGATTGGATGCGCCACCACGACGATGTCGAATGCAGCGTGGTCATCGTTCAAACGCGCGGTGGTCTCTCCGCATTGCTCGTCGATCGACTGGTGAGCGAGATCGACGTCATCGTCAAGCCGTTGAACGAAGGCTTGAACGGCGGGCAGCTCTTTCAGGGCGCATCCGTACTCGGAGACGGGAGGGTAACGCTGGTGCTTGACCCTGGCCAGCTATCGGTCCGCGCCGACAGTCCCGTCAAAAAGACGATTCCCAGCGATTCTGCGAACTCGTAAGGGACCTGGGCGAGCTGCGCGCTCGCGCGTTCGGGGGGTTCGCAAATACGGAACGAGCCGCTCAGCGGAGCTTGCTCCCAGCAAGAAAGGGAACGTACAAACGGTCCGTGCCAAGGATGTGATTGAACAGCCAATCCCGCAGAAACTCGAGGAGGCTAATCGCACTGACGAGTTCTGCGACCTTGATCGCCTCTTGAATCCCCGACACGTATTCAACGAACTGCGCATGCTCTTGCCGATGCGCGGCGAGCTCCGGGTATCGAGCTCGTTCCATCGCAGCCTCTTCGGCCGACAAGTGCAGTCTCGCGTAGTCCAACAGCTTGTCGACAAGTCTGGAAAGGACGTCGCGAGCCTGTCCGGACTTCATCGCCGAGTGGAGGTCGTTGAAGAGATGGACAAGCCCTCGGTGGTCTTCGTCGAAACGCTGGTCCTTCACGGTGAAGCGCTGGGCGTCCCATTCGATCAGTGGCATGGCGCGCTCCAACTCTTGGATGGCATGTGGAGTAGGGTCGGATACATCGTCTCGCTCCTCGGGCAGTTCGAGTAGTGGAACGGCCGTGTCGCACATCCCTTGACCCGCCCCGGTACGCGTTCATGGGACTAACGGTTATGGATCGAGAACGAGGCGTCGATGGCATTCCGAATGCGAGATGTTTCCTCGCTATGAGCCTCATCGACTCGCAGCCATCGGTGCAGGCGGTGCACAAGTCTCACTGCTGCTTACACTCGCGGTGTACTTCGTGATGGCGATGCACATGGCGCACTCGTTCACAGCGTATCTTGGAATGGGAATTCGGGGCTCACGTAAGAAATCCGCCAATCATGACGTGTGCGAAACCTCGAGCGCGTAGAATTTGACCGTCGCACCCACGCCAGCGTCACTTCCCGCACTCTGGTCATAGTCGCCGGCCTTGAAATACATGCCATACCCACTGAAGCTCGTCGGCATATCGTACGTCGTCGCGGACCCGTTTACGGTGAGCGTGATCGCGCCGCTGCCGGTCAATTGAATCGAGTAGCTGAACTTCGTTCCGAGCGGGACGGTGGCGACGGGATATGTGGCCTGGCCGCCGCTAGGGCTGTTTTCTATGCCGAGAACGATATCGCCGCTTGCGCCGTAGTAAAGCTCCAGCAACGGTTTGGTCGAGTCGGCGACGCCTGCTTCGATCGGCGCGCCAATATGAATCTGCCCCACGCACACGTGATCCGGAACGTTGACGACCTCGAGGGTCGCAGACAGGATGTTCGTGCCGGCGATAGGCCAATTGCTTCCCGCCCCGTTCGAGCCCATCTCTCTCAACTCACTGCGAGGATAACTTGAATTCGCGGTCGTGACGCCGTCTTCTGGGTCCCAGAACGTCATCGCCCCATCGGTCGGATCGGTATAGAAATAGCTGTCTTGATATCCATTCGGCCCCTCGAGCTTCGCCGGCGGAATCTCGGTAGGGGATCCCGGCGAACCGACGGGTTCTTGAAGCTGCCAGGCCGAAAGATCGAAATTGCCTCCGGGAGCCACCTTCGGATTCAAGCCGCTGTCCACGGGTTCGGCTGCGATATCCCCGGCTCCGACGCTGCTATCCTCCGAATCGGCGCCGCTATCCTCTGTCTGAATGGTTCCGTCGTCCGAACCGACACCGCTGTCGCCTACTCTGGATTTCCCCAGCCCGTTTTGGTCGGTCTGGTTTCCGCTGCAGCCCCAGAGTGCCGCGCACGTCGCGATGACCATCGAGCCCGACGAAAGTGCGTTCATTGTCGGTATTATAGGTCATGGCCGCGTAGCCCCGAGCAAACCATCGAGCGCAGCAACGAACTCGTCGACTCTCACAGGCTTCGTCAAATAGCGATAGAACCCGGCGTGCATCCCCCGCTGCCGATCGCGTTCCGACGCGGCAGCTGTCAGGGCGATCACCGGAGTCTCCTTCGTCTCGGGAGCTTCTCGCAGCGCTCGCAACGCATCGAGCCCGCTCATTCCTGGCAGGTTTATATCCATGATAATCACCTCGGGGCGGCGCTCTCGCGCCATCTCGACGCCGATCTCGGCCGTGGGAGCAGCGAGCAGGTGAATGTTCTCGAACGTGCTCACGAGGTCTCTCATGAAAGCGACATTCGCCGGATTGTCCTCGACGTAGAGAATCAATTTCAGCCCCTCGGCCGTCGGTCGACCGATGCCCCCATCTGCGACGGCTAACGTCCGGGTCGACGGAGCGGGCAAATCGTAGACCGGCAGATCGACCCAGAACTCCGAGCCCTCGCCAGGAGTACTTCGAAAGCCCACATGACCTCGCATCAGCTCGGCGAGTCGCTTGGTGATCACCAGCCCAATTCCGGTTCCCTCGATGGGCCCTGTTTCCTGTCCAGCCCTCTGAAACGGCTGGAACAGTTTGCTCTGCATGTCCACGGGGATCCCGATCCCCGTATCGCGAACGGTGACCCGCACGTACCGTGTCCCCGGAGCCGACACGGCAAAGGCTACTTCGCCTGCAGGCCGATTGTACTTGAGCGCGTTGGACCCAAAATTCATGAGTATCTGTACGAACCGAGTTCGATCCGCCGACACGATTGGAGTAGGCGAAGGAACGTCCGCGACCTCGACTCGAATCTGTTGTCGCGCCGCCATCGGCTCGAGCGTCGTCCTCACTTCCTGGAGAACATCGAGCACTCCCACCGGCTCGGTCGAAATCGACACGCCACCAGCCTCGATACGCGACAGGTCGAGGATGTCGTCGATGAGCCGCAGGAGGTGCTCTCCTCCCTTGAGAATCTGCTCGACGCGCTCCTTGTGTCGTTCCGAAAGCGGCGCCTTCTTGTCCCGCTGCAAGAGCTGCGCGAACCCGAGAACTGCATTCAGTGGGGTCCGAAGCTCGTGACTCATCGAGGATAGGAATTCGCTTTTCGCACTGCTCGCAGCATCGGCGGCTGCGCGGGCCTCGCGCAATTCCTCCGCGAGGCGAACATCTTCTGTGAGATCCCAAATGGTCTTTACGATTCCGCCTTCGGCTGTGCGCCGGTCAATGACGCGAAGGCTACGGCCATCGCGCATACGAATATCGAACGTGGCTGTGTCATCGTGGCGCCGCGCCATCCGCTCTTCCCGAAAGCGTTCGCGCTGAGACTCATCCGAAAAGGCGATGTCGCCGAGCCAAGCGTCGAGCAGCTGTTCGTACGACTTGCCGAGGAGAGGCCCGGGCAGAGCTTCCCCAATGTGACGTCGATAGACACTGTTGCAGAGCACCAACCGGTCGGCATCGTCGAAGAGCGCAAAGGCATCCTGGATCGTTTCGACTGCACTCGCGAGACGGACCGACAAGAGCTTGGCCGAGGCCTCCATCCCTTTGCGTTCGCTGATGTCGCGAATCGCGGCAGAAACCGTCGTTCCTTGCTTCGTGCGAAGCGGACTCAGACTCACCTCGATTGGAAATTCTGATCCGTCTTTGCGACGGCCGAGCAGCTCGAGCCTAGATCCCATGGGGCGCGGGCTCGGATTCGCGAAATATCTCGCAAGGTGAACTCCGTGCCCTTGCCGGAATCGCTCGGGAATGAGCACCTCGAGTTCGCGTCCGACCAGTTCTGTTCGCTCATAGCCAAACAATCTCTCGGTCTGCGCGTTGACCAGGTCGATGCGTCCGTCTTCACCGACGACGACCATGGCGTCCGGTGCAGCGTCGAGAACCTGGCGATAGGTCTCCTCGGACCGGACGGCGAGATCCCCATCAGATGCCATGAGCAATTCTCACGCAAAAGACCGCACCGGGGGCCCCGTCCTCGATCCAAATGCGGCCGCCGTGGGCTAGGACGGCCACCTTGCAGAAGGTGAGGCCAAGACCTCGATTGCCGCGGCCTCCGTCGTGTTTGCCCGACTCCCCTTGAACGAAGGGGCTAAAGACTCTCTCGCGCATCTCGGGTGGAACTCCCAGGCCTTCGTCTGCGACGCGGACTTCTGTTGCGTCGACGAGACGACTTGCTGTCACCGTGACCGACGTATCAGCCGGCGCATGGCGAATCGCGTTCTCCACGAGGTTCGTAAGCGTCCTGCGGAAAAGATCCTCGTCGGCGCGGATCGAGCCCGCATTGATCGAGCTCTTGAGGGTCACGTTTCGGTTACTCGCATCCATCTCCATCTCCGCGATCACGCCGGCTACCAACGGGGACAGGTCGAACTCGGTTTTCTTTGGAGCGAGCTCTCCTTCATCTGCCTTGCTGAGATCAAGGAGATTGCAGATCATCCGGGTGAGCTGCCGGGCTTCAGTGCGAATCTGAACGGCAGAGTCACGAACGCTCGCCGTAAGACTCTTGTCACGGAGCACGACCTGCGCGTGAAGATCCATCGAGTGGACGGGATTCTTGAGATCGTGAACGACGAACGCGGTGAGCCGTTCCTTTTGCAACTGAAGGCGAAGCAAGTCGTCGCGCTGGCGTTTGAGCAACTCGTAGTGGCCGCGGAGCTCGACGTTCATCCGGCGCAACTTGAGTGCGCTCTGCACCCTCACAACGAGCTCGGTAGGACGCACCGGCTTGGTGAGAAAATCATCGCCACCTACGCGCAGCGCGCGGTCGAAGGTCTCGACGTCTCGCAGAGCCGTGAGAAACAGGATTGGCGTGTCTGCGCCGCTTGGAAGCGCCCGGATGCACTCGCACACGGTGAAGCCATCCATGTCCGGCATCCGCACGTCAAGGAGAACGCAGTCGGGCTTCCTCTCCTCGAACGCCGCCACGCCTTGGGCCCCAGAATCCGCCAACACGACGTGATACCCCTCGTCCTCGAGCGTGTGCTGTGCAAGAGACCGGTTGGACGCGTTGTCGTCGACGACGAGAATGGTCGCAACGTCGCGCTCGACGCTCGGTGACATGGTCGCCCCCTCGAGCGGCGCTTCGACATTGTCCACGGTTCTTGTCCCACCGAGTCAGGTAGGGAAAGGCGACCTGATTGGGAAGGGCACAACCGCCATACGCGCGCCAAAAAAGTCGCTCGATGCGCTCAAGTCCGTAAACGAAGCGCCGTTCACCGTCTTTGGCTCGTCTCCCCCCAAAGCATTTGCCTTGGGTTTGCCGAGGCGAGGAGGAGGCTCTCGATGCATGCCCAGTTGTTTAAGGGTTCAATACTCATCGGAGCTCTCGCTCTGCTGCTCGCGTGCTCTGGATCGGAATCCGTCAGCGCCCCCCGCGACGTCGAAGACAAGGTGGCCGATACCGTCGCCCTCTCGGCGATCGCTCCGCACCCCTATGTGGACGTGTGCGACCATGGGACGGGCGGAATGTACTGCCATGCAAAGAAACAGGTGCAGTCCGCGACTCCCAATACAGCGAACTCGGGGCCATGGGGCGGGTACGGTCCGACGGACCTAGCGAGCGCATACAACGTTCCGGCGTCCTCTAAATCGGGCGGGCTTACCGTCGCCATTGTGGACGCATACGATGACCCCACGGCCGAGAGTGACCTCGCCATCTACCGACAGTACTACGGTCTTCCTGCCTGTACGTCGGCGAACGGGTGCTTCAAGAAAGTCAACGAGTCGGGGGCCACCTCTCCGCTCCCCTCGCCTGACTCAGGATGGTCTGGCGAGATATCCCTCGATCTCGACATGGTCAGCGCCATGTGTCCCGACTGCAAGATCCTGCTCGTCGAAGGCTCCCAGGCTTCAATCACTGACTTGGGGACGGCGGTCAACACGGCGGTCACTCTCGGCGCCGCTGCCGTGAGCAACAGCTACGGCGGGGGCGAGTTCTCCATCGAATCGCTCGTCACGTCCTGGTACTATTCGCATCCTGGCATACTCATCACGGCGAGCTCCGGTGACAGTGGTTATGGAGCCCAGTATCCAGCCGCGTCTGCAGGTGTGCTCGCGGTGGGAGGGACGACTCTCACCAAGAGCGCGTCGGCGCGTGGATGGGCGGAGTCAGCGTGGGCAGGCGGAGGAGCCGGATGCAGCGGATATACCACGAAACCGTCATGGCAAACTGACACTCTGTGCGCCAATCGCACGGAAGCGGACGTATCCGCCATCGCCGATCCGAATACCGGAGTTGCGGTCGTCCAGAGCGGAATGTGGGAGGTCTATGGAGGCACCAGCGTTTCGTCGCCGCTCATCGCGGCTCTGTTCACCCGACTGGGCCTCGCCAAGAGCGCATCGATTGGCGGGTTGTCCGTTCCGTTCTCCTATGCCCATCCCTCGGCTTTCTACGATGTCACGACCGGGTCTGACGGCCAATGCGCCTCTTCCGCGTCCCATCTGTGCACCGCAGGGGTCGGTTACGACGGGCCCACAGGGGTAGGGACGCCAAACTCAACACTGCTCATGAACCCCAATCCGGCGGATGCGGGCGCGGACGCCAAAGCGCCAACCGACGCGGCCTTAGACGTCGCACCAGCCGATACCGGCGCCGAGGCTAAGGCGCCCGTGGACACGGGGACGGACGCGATCGCGGCAGATGCAAGCACAGATTCGGGCGTCGATGCCGGGCCTCCTCCTTCGTTTCAGCTCGCCGTGGCGCAGTCGTCGGTCACCCTGCCGGCAGCTCAAAGTACCACCGAGGGCCTGACGGTCACAGTGACCGGTGGGTTCAATTCCACTGTTGCCCTGTCGGTCACTGGTCTTCCGTCGGGGGTCACCGCGTCGTTCTCCCCGACCTCGGTCACCGGGGCCGGCAAGAGTGTGCTCACACTCAGCGCGACCGCCAAGACGACCGTAGGTACCTATGCGCTGTCGGTCGTGGGCACCGGGCCTACACTCACGAGCAAGGCCGCCGTCAGCCTTTCGGTCACCCCGCAGTTCACACTCTCCACTTCGACTTCGTCGTTGAACGTCACCGCTGGCCAAGGCTCCGCGAGCACGACGCTCACGCTGACTGGAATCTCGGTAGGTGCGACAATTTCACTTGCCCCTATCCCCGCGGGTCTCACGATGGCGATCTCCGGAACTGGGTGCACGACCTCGGGGACCTGTACTGCCAAGTTGACTCTGCAAGCCTCTGCCACGACGGCCTTGGGAACGTACAAGCCCACTCTCAGTGCCACGCAATCGGGAGTGGTCGAGAGCGTGCCAGTCACCGTCGTCATCGCGCCAGCTCCGAGCTTCTCGATGACGCTCGCCTCGAGTGCTCTCACGGTGGTCGCGGGCGCGTCGGGCACCTTGAGGGCTACAGTCGCGGGCAACACGACTTGGAATTCGGCGGTTGCCTTGAGTGTGACCGGCCTTCCCACAGGGGTCACGGTCCAACAGGTAAGTCTGGCCGCTCCGGGCACAGGAACCGCGGCCCTCACGGTCGCCGTCGGCGCCAACACTGTGGCAGGTTCCTACTCACTGAGTGTGGTGGCAACAGGAGCGGGAGTCTCCCATTCCCAACTGGTCACATTGACTGTTCAACCGGCACCGACGTTCGCGCTCAGTCTCAGTGCCTCCTCGCTGAAGGTGGCGCCAGGTGCTTCGGGGACCGTGACAGCTACGATCGCCCCCAACAGCACCTTCACCTCCTCGATTGCCGTCAGTACAACGGGGATGCCCTCGAGCGTCACTGTCTCTACGGGCAGCATCTCTCCGCCGAACTCCAAGAGCGCCCCGCTCACGGTTGCGGTGGGAGCCAAAGTCGCTGCGGGCACCTATCCTCTGACCGTGACTGCGAGCGGCGGCAACGTCAAACAGACCTCACAGCTATCCCTCATTGTGGCGTCTCCAACTACGGCAGGAAGCTCAGGGTCTCCCACAACGGGAAAGACCGCCACAAAGTAGTATCCACATCTGCAAGGCGTTCGGTGAGACATCGAACGCAAGCGGGCCGAGAGGACCAGCGCCTCCTCGGCCCGCGCTTTCGTGACGGACCTACGCCGATTCGACGCATTCCCTACTCACGATGCACTGAGATCGATCAGCGCACCCTCCCGCCACGCTCTCTCGATTGCGAACGTAGCGCGCGTCGTCGCCTCGATACTCTCCCAGGCGATGGGACTCGGCCGGTCGTGAAGACATGCGTCGACGAAAGCAGCCATTTCCGCTGCATGTCCCTTGTCCCCGCGGAGCGTGCGCCACGTCTTCGTTTTGCCGCGTGACGTCACATGCATCGCCCGGAAATCCTCGATGACAGCGACGGTTCCTTCGCACGCGACCTCATAGCGTTCCTTGCCGACGCTTGCGTCCCCCATCGCCGAGTACGCAATATTTCCGACGCTTCCGTCGGCGAAGGACAGTGCGATCACAAGATTGTCGCCCCGATCCCAGCCGCAGTCCGGCCCAATCGCATGAGCACTCACGCGAACCGGCGGAGCACCGGCCCAGAAAGAAAACAGGTCGACGAAGTGGCACGCTTCTCCCACCACCCGCCCCCCGCCCACCTTCGCATCGGTCACCCAGCTCCCCGCTGGAAGTCTGCCCGCCAGGATGCGTGCGGTCATCACGAGACCTGCACTGCGCCTTGAGAACGCCTCAGACACCCTCCGCGCGAATGGCGAGAAGCGCCGATTGAATCCGACCAGCAATCGCGCCTTCGAGGAGTTCACAGCGTCTCCGAGCGCCGAGAGCTGCATCTCGTCGAGGGCCGCCGGCTTTTCGACAAATACGTCGCGACCTGCCCCGAGAGCGCGCGCCGCTAGCGATGCGTGGCTCTCATGGCGTGTCGCGATGACGACCGCATGCACTTCGGGCAGCTCGAGCGCCTCGTCCATCGTTGCCGCAACGCCATCGGCGCCAAATTTTTCGGCGGCGTGCCTCGCGGAGAGACCTCTTCCTGATACCGTTCGAACGATCCGCACGCTCGAGGTGTCCTTCAGCGCGGGCAGAAGGACGCCGGTGGCGAACGAGCCCGTTCCCACGACAGCAACTCCAAGCGTATCGCCCTCGGGCGGCAGTCGAGGCACCGGACGCGAAGTCGACTCGATGGCCGGCGCTCCCTGTGGATAGGCGAGAAGCACTCCATAGTGCGGCTCCGGATGCGCGCCCGCGATGAGTTCGTAGGCGTCGAGAGCGCGTTCGAACGAGAACCGATGCGTAATGAGGGATTTGACGTCGAGTCGATGTGTCGCGATTGCGTGCAGCACGGCCTCGAAATTGCGATGTTCTGCCCACCGAACGTATCCAATCGGATAGTCGTGGCCCCGCTCCTCATACTCCGGGTCATAACGTCCCGGGCCATAGCTCCGAGAGACAATGACCTCAAGCTCCTTTTCGTAATATGGCTTACGCGGGATCTCGAGCGGCATGAGCCCCACGACCGAGATGCGAGCTCGGTCGCGCGCGATCTCGCCCGCCAGCTTCAGCGGTTCGGCGTTCGAAGACGACGCTGCGATCACCACGGAATCGACGCCGCGACCCCGCGTCGCGGATCGCACGACCTCGATGGCATCGTCGGTCCCGAGCCGCGCACCAGCGCTAGCCCCGCGCGAAAGTGCTTTCTCCACCTTCGCGCCGTCGATGTCGATGGCAACCACGTCACAGCCATGAGAGGACAGAAGCTCCACAGCAATTTGGCCTATCAGTCCAAGACCGATGACCGCGACGACCTCGCCAAGCGCCGGACGAGCCAGTCTTACTCCGTGTAGAGCGATGGCTCCCACGGTCACGAATGCGGCTTCTTCGTCGCTGACCTCATCGGGTACGTGCACCGCCAAATTCCGGGGAACGACATTGACTTCGGCGTGATTCGCTACGACCGCACCCGCGCACGCCACTCGATCTCCTCGCGCGAAGTCGTCGACCCCCTTGCCGACCTCCCGCACTCGTCCTGCGAGCGAGTATCCGAGCGGAATTGGAGAGTCGAGCCGACTCCGGACAGCGGACAGCGCCGAGAGAACTCCTTCCCGCCTCGCCTTGTCGATGACCTTGGCGACCAGATCGGGGCGTTCTCGGGCCTTGTCGACCAGGTTCTTTCTCGCCAGTTGAATGATCGTGCGCTCAGTGCCCGCAGATATGAGCGACACACTGGTGTCCACGAGCACTGAACCCGGAGGCGCATTCGTGGGCGATGCCACGTCAGCGAGGGAAAGCTTGCCCGTCCGGTAGCTCTGAGCCACTTGTCTCATCGATATCCCTTCCGCTTCGAAGTCATCATGATGCGCATTACCATTCGATGAGCCAGCGCGCACCGCTCGTATCGGAGGCTTGAAACCTCGTCGAATACAGATCTGCCGGGGAAGGCACCCCGTGAACCGCGTGCCAGCGGTCCTCGGCGATGGCGTCGGCCCCAGTGACCCTCACACGAACGGCAGATTGGGTGTTTACACGAATCCGAGAAATGCACGTTTGGCGACCGGATGTCACTCGATCGTGAATCTCGAGAGCGCCGGGACGGACTGTGATCGCGCGACAATGGCGTGGAGCGCCCGAAAGCCACGCGTATCCGTCGTGCGTGAGTTCCAGCGAGACTGCGTCGCCGGTGACGCCCGCTGCAGTGACGGTTCCACGTCCTCGACGCCCGACGCGGAACGCACTCCACACTTCGCACGAGTTCTCGTGAGCGATCTCCACCGTGTTGTGAGATCGCGTCGCACGAGTCTCGTCGCGCTCGCTGCCCCGCTGATACGACGAAATTCCGAAATCGACGAGAGCGCGCTCTTGGCCGATCCATGCCTCAAAGCCGAGACCGTCCGCATGCGCGTGCCCTGGTTGAAAACCGGTGGCGTCGGGGCCGACGTCCACAACGACCGTAGCACCGGGAACATCGAGTCTCGCCCATCCGCTAGCCTCGAGGAGGGACAGCCTCAGTTCTCCGCATCCAGTGACCTTCGCGACGGACTTGGGTCGGAGGCCGATCGCCTCCCCAAGAGCAAGCACGTCTGAAATGGATGGAGCAGCGTCGAGAGCTGCGTCGTTGAATAGTGGATACGAGCCGTCGGGGGTTTGGACGGCCGCGATCCATCCGAGCGCGCGCCGCGCGATATCAATAAAATCCGACGAGACCGTTTGCCCCGAACTTCGTGCAAGCTCGATGCACTCAAGCAGTCCCGCGGTCAACGAAAGATGATACGAGGCGGATTTCTCGATATGTGCCCCGTCAAGCAGGAACTGCGCCGGCAACTGCCATTCGAGGATGAACGAGCCCATGGCGCTCCACAGGTTGGCCTCGGGGCCCTGAGCAGCCGCGCCAGCGCACATGAGAGCGAAGCCATTTTCGAGCACATGATTGCCGAGCAGGTGGAGCTCCGGTTGAATCATCACCGCTCGTGCCGCTCGCGTGAGCTCCGGACCGAGGTCGCGCCTTCCGCATCGCACGGCAACCGCGATGGCTCTCGCGCGAATCGAGGCCGGGTACGCCTCCGTCGCAACGGGGGATTGCCAGCCCACCGGAACATCCGGTTCGCCCGCTCCAAGCTCGAGCCCGTAGCACTCTTCATAGGCCCGCAGCAGGGAGCCTCGCGGGAGCCGGTCGAGGCGCCCGCGCGCGCGAAGACGTTCAGCCATCGCGATGCGGCGGAGTGCGACGGGCGCCTCGGACCATTGCGTGCGAACCGGGGGTCCAAGCCCGCTCGGCAAAGCCGGCGCGAGGCGGGAGAGGACGGCGCGAGGAAGACGCCAAGCGACTTGAACCGGATGGAGGGCGCAGACAGTCCTTGCGGTGCGACCGATCATCGCGGTCGTAGCGTAGCCCGGAGGAGATCCAGATAGCGCATGGCGAGCACCTCGCGGTCGAAGTGGCGAGCGACGTACGCGCGCCCTGCCTGCCCCATACGCGCGCCGAGCTCCGGCTGATCCGCAAACTTTACGACCGCATCCACCATAGCCCCGACGTCTTCGGGCGGAACGAACAAGCCTCCGCCGGAGGCTTCCACGAGCGAACGGGCTTCGCCGTCCACCGAAAGCAGGATCGGACGGGACATCGACGCGATTTCGAAAATCTTGGACGGAAGGACCGTCGTAAATAGCTCGCTATTGCGGAGGGTCACGAGGGCCAGATCGAGGGTCGCATAGACCTCGTTCATTCGATCTCGTGGAACCGAACCGAGCAATCGCACGTTGTCGATCCGTTCGGCGCGTACTCGGTCTTCCAGACGCGACCGCTCCGCACCGTCACCCACGAAGAGAAATCGGATGTCACCTCGAGCCGTCAGCCGCTTCGCACAATCGAGCACAGCATCGAGCCCGTGCGCCATTCCGTGAGTGCCCACATACCCCACGACGAACTTGTCGCTCCATCCGAGATCGAAGCGCAGAGTAGTATTGCGATCCTTGGGGACGAATCGCGCGAGATCCACCCCGTTTTTGACCACGTGTATCTTGGACGATGCTATGCCGCGCTCGACGAGGCGCCGCTCGAATGAGTCAGTCACGACGACGATTGCGCGGGCCGAACGATAGAGCGACTCCTCGAGGATCGTGAGGCCTAAGACCACCGGATGGCCAGCGGGCAACGCACCAACCGCGACGATCGACTCCGGCCAAAGGTCGCGCACCTCAAACACGAACGGGACTCGGCGAACCGCCGCCGCAACATATCCAGCGCACGCGCAAAGCAGCTGCGGGCTCGTCGCGACGACCACGTCCGGCCGCGGCGTGTGCCAAAGGCCCGACGCGATACTCGACGCCGCATAGGACGCATACGCGAGGGAACGACGCACTCGACCGCTATTGGGCGCGGCATAGATCCATGTTCGCACGACGTCGACACCGTCGACCGATTCTCGCACGATCCGCCGATGGCGATATTCTCGCGGAACGATGCCTGTCGGGTGATTCGGCATGGCCGTCAGCACCGTGACAGCCTCGCCAGCCCGGACCCACGCCCTTGCCAGCTCCGAGACCCGTGCCGCCGGGGCGCCCGGTTCCGGTGGGTAGTACTGGGAAAGAAACAGGATGCGCATGCTCAGCTCTCCACGTGACCTTCCACGTGCGTCATGCTCGCGGACCGGCAGTTCGCGGAGCGGGGACTCCCGATGCAAGCTGCAGGATGGCGTCGGCGATCCGCTCGCCCGCGCGACCATCCCAGCCATCTGGAATTCGACCTCGCTTGCCGCGGCCCGAAACAATCTCATCGACAGCGTGCGCGATGAGAGAACTATCGACCCCTACGATGGTGTTCGTGCCTTCGGACACGGTGATGGGTCTCTCGGTTCCC
>Ga0182030_10008789_pt1 | contig 20822 bp, 16 predicted proteins | sample 812S3MmetaG_FD_121299 | JGI IMG/M metagenome (GOLD analysis project Ga0182030, IMG submission 121299) | Permafrost microbial communities from Stordalen Mire, Sweden - 812S3M metaG (Illumina Assembly) | ecosystem: Environmental > Terrestrial > Soil > Wetlands > Permafrost | place: Sweden...
CTGCTTCTTCTAAAAAGTGCGTAGTCACTAGGACGGCTGTGCCATTTCGAGCAAACTGCCTGATCAAGCGCCAGAGCTGTCGTCGCGCCAGTGGGTCGACACCTGAAGTCGGTTCATCTAAAAAGAGAATTTCCGGTTGATGCATGACAGAGGCGCCAAACGATAATCGCTGCTTCCAGCCTCCAGGCAAAGAGCGCGTCAGCAATGCTTCTTGACCTTTAAGACCGCATGTCTCCAGTACCCAATCCATTTTTTCCTGACGCTGATTGCGCGGCACATCATAGACGCCGCAATAAAATTCAAGATTCTCTTTAATGCTGAGATCGTCATAGAGAGTAAATTTTTGGCTCATGTAACCGATCTTTTTGCGTAGCTCCGAGCTGCGCAAATCACTCTTTGAGCCTGAAAGTGTCATTGAGCCAGAACTTGGCGTGAGTAAGCCGCAAAGCATTTTGATAGTTGTGGTTTTACCCGCACCATTAGCGCCTAGCAGACCATAAATTTCGCCGTATTCGACTTTGAGGCTGACTGATTTGACCGCCTGAAAATCACCGAAGTGAATGGCAATCTTATCGGCGCCGATAGCTACTGCGCCTGGCTTCTGGTCATGTTTTTGAAAGTGAAATTGTTTTTCTCCGCCCTTTTCACTTGCTGTTCCTTTGAGCTTGCTGACGAAAACGTTTTCCAGATTGGGTTCGGAAACTTCAATTTGAGGTGGCTCTATATTGTTTTCTGCAGCCGACTTTAAGACAGCTGCTTTGCCAGACTCGACTTCTGTGACCAGCACATCAAGCCTGTCACCGAATTCCTGAATATCGTTAATAACGTTCTGATTTTGCTTGGCGCTGTTGTTCAAGGCAGTCTCGAGCAATTCAATCTTGTTGGAACGAATTTCCAATCTGTGCATGTGCAATCTGGCTATCAATTCCTTTGGTGTGCCAATCTCCGTAATCGTCCCTTCATACATCAGGGCTACTCGGTTGCACCTTTCTGCTTCATCTAAATACGGAGTGGCTACAGCCGTCGTCACGCCGTCTGCAGAAACTTCCGCCAGAACATCCCAGAACTCTCTGCGCGAGACAGGATCGACGCCGGTTGTTGGTTCATCCAGGAGCAAAATATTGGGCGCAGATACGAGGGCACAGCATAATGCGAGCTTCTGCTTCATCCCTCCAGATAACTGCCCGGCGAGTCTCTGTCTGAATTTTGCGAGATCCATGAGCTTTAAATAGCGCTCGCTTCTTTCCTGAAATTTTTCAGTTGAGACTTCGCGGACGCCTGCGCTGTATTCCAGATTTTCCTGAATACTCAAGTCTAAATGGAGCGAAAATTGCTGCGTCAAATAGCCCAATTGTCTGCGCGCATCACGTGGAGACTGATTGAGAACGGTGATATGGCCAGCAGTGGCATTCATAACTCCACCAAGGACATGGAACGTGCTCGTTTTGCCGGCGCCATCAGGTCCTATTAGACCAAAGATCTCGCCCTTCTTAATCTCAAAGGAAATACCTTTGACTGCTTCAAATTCACCATAACTTTTTTTGAAGCCGTCAACGCGTATGACGACATTCGATTCATCAGAGCCCGTCGTTGATGAAACGTTATTCTTGCTGGCTTTATTCGGCATGTCGATACCGTTCAAGAATTCGTCGCTCCCGATTTTTCCGAAATGTCGATATCTGCGTCTGCAGGCATGCCGGGCTTTGCGTAGTTAGACGGATTGTCGATGAGAATCTTGATGCCAAAAACTTGCTTAACGCGGTCGTCTCTGAAGTAAATATTCTCAGGCGTAAAACTCGCTTCTGGATCAATTTCAATTACTTTTCCCGATATTCCGTGCGTGTGGTTGGAATCGTAGTAAATAAGAGCTTTTTGACGAAGGCGCACTTTGCCAATCTCACTGTCTGGAACATATGCTCTCAAGTAAACCGTATCGAGATTAATCAGCGAAATTACTGTTTGTCCTGCAGCAACTACGGCGCCTGGCTCCACTGTGCGTGCTGTCACAACACCATGAATAGGGCTGTTGATATTGAGATAAGCGATATTCGATTCGATTTCGTCTATCGATGCTTTGGCGTTTTTGACGTCCTGGCGAGCACGCAACAAAGCTGCTTCGTTTTGAGAAACGGTGCGCGAACTCGAAGCCTGCTGACTCAAGCGGATTGGCGGATTAAGAGCATTGCTTTTTGCCTGTACCTGAGCAGCTTCGGCTGCTGAGACTTGACGTCTGGCTGAGACGACAGCGGCAATACGAGCATCAACTGTGGCTTTGGTGCTTTCAAAGGTGCTATGCGCCTGATCGTCTTCGTCTTGGGTCACGGCTCCTTTAACAACAAGTTCGTCGTAACGTTTTTGACGCACCGCTGCTAGTGCCAGATCGGCTTTGGCCTGGACCTCCTGTGCAAGTGCTTCGCTCAATTGAGCCTTTTGAGAGGCGACATTGGCTTCGGCTTGATCTATTCTTCCTCGAGCATCTTCGCGCGACTGCGTGACATTGAGCTTTGCCTGCTCTACCTGCTCTTTTGAGACATTGACCAGTGCTTCTGCTTCCTGTACTGAATTAAGTGCACCTTCGTAGCGAGCTTTTGCGCCTCTGAGCTGGGCTCTAATGTCTTCGTCACTTAATTTGACCAGAGGCTGCTGATATTTGACTTCATCGCCTTCGCGATTTGAGATGTACTCCACTCGGCCAGCAATTTTTGCGCCCACGTTTACTTCGTAGCCTTCGATACGCCCATTGATCCGCAGCCAGCCAGCCTTTCCTTCAGTCTTATTGCGCAATAATTGAAACGCCACCAGTGCAATTAGGGCTATGACTACAACTAAAATAATTATAGGTTTTGGCGATTTCTTTTTGTTTGTGCTGTTTGCTTTGTTGACGCCGTCTTCGTCCTTTTTCTGTTTGGATTGTTCAGGTCCACTCGAGTCATCAGATTCTTTCTTCTTCGGTGAGTCGCCAACACCAGTTTGAGGTGTGATGTGGTCGTTAGCTGGCTTCGTCGCTTCAGCTAACTTTGTTTGTGCTGGTTGTTGTTGTTGTTGTTGTTGTTGTTGTTGTTGTTGCAACTGCTGTTCATTCAGCAATTGTTGAGGTGACTTGCTTACTGTCGGATTATTTTTATTTTGCTCGGTGTTCTCAGTGATACCATCCTGCTTTCCGGACTGTGCGTCCCCTTGACCTGGGGTATTGGCACCATCAGACATTGATCCACTTCCTTACATTGTGAGCTAAAGATGTATCATACCAACTGGTATGAAGTAATTCAGGGAGTACGCAGACTTAATGTCATCTAAGAAAACATCAGTCTATCTAAGTACGCGAGTAAAAAAGATAGCTCTTCAATGCGAAGAGCCCTCGCTTTCTGAGTTTTCGAAAAAGAAGCGTGAACAGATCATTAGTGCTGCTCTGGAAGCCTTTTTAGAGCTTGGCTACGAGAGAACGAGCATGAACCTCGTGGCTGAGCGCGCCGGCGTTACGAAGCAAACCATCTACAGTCATTTTCGAGATAAAGAGGGTTTATTTGTCAGTGTAATTGGATCAATTACTATCGATCATGTCCAACATATCTTGACAGAAGAAGAGGTCGCAAAGCAGACGCCGGAACAGGTTTTGCGATCCTTTGCAGATGCACTCGCATCCAGGCAATTTGATCCAGGTTTTACCAAACTTTTTCGAACGACCATTGCTGAATCTGGGCGGTTTCCTAAGTTAGCCGAGCTCTATACGGAGGCAACCATCAAACCGGGATGCAAGTTACTAATTGATTATTTAAGTCATCACCCTGACATTTACTTGCCTGATCCAGAGGCTTTTGCACGGGTGTTTGCAGGTGCAATAATACATTATTGTGTGCAACAACATATTCTGCATGGTAAGAAGCTGTTTCCGTTCGAATTCAAGAGAGTCGTGGACGAATTGATTAGAATTTTTTTGTTGTGTTCAAAATGATTTTTGGGGTTGAAGTGCACTTTTTGTGAGAATATAAAGGGCATTTCTGACTGGCGCACTTGATATTTTTGCAGTTTCGGTTTGTTTGCACGCGCGTTTTTAAATCGAGTTTGACTTAGTTTCGCGGTGTAGTTGTTAAATCGAGTTCGATTTAGTCGCGGAATTTCATTACTAAATCGAGTTCGATTTAGTAAATCGGGTGAGCCCTTCTCAAAATTAGCTTTGTCAACATTGGCGCCGTTTTTCGGTGACCATTTAATTACCAGATCCATGAATTTTTGCCGAGCTGAAAGACATTTTCATCATTAGTCTTTCATGTTTTTTTAGCTTTGAAATTAATCCAAAACATTTGAACTAATTCGTTTGCATTTCCGTTTTCTCTAATAGGAAGTTGGAGAAGACGCTATGAGTAAAATGCCATTGGACGCCGGAAGTCAAAAGCAGCAGAGGCTCGCAGACCGAGCTAATGCGGTTTTGGTCTGGCAAGAATTTGAAGAGTATTGCCCGACCGAAGAGGCCTGTGTCGAAAAACTGCATGAATATTTCGCTGAAGATGGGTTTATCATCTGTCACTTCTGCAACAGCACCAAAACAGAAAAAGTTGATTTACGGTCATTTAAGTGCCATGCCTGCAAGAAATATTCGTTTCTCACGGCAGGTACTTTCTTCGATCATATAAGGCGTATTAAACCTTTGTTGGGGGCGATCTGGTTTTTGGGAAATGGCGTGAGGTTCAGTGCTTGTCACTTTGCAGAGCTAGCTGGCGTAGCAAAATCTACTGCCACCTGCATAGTGAAAAAATTAGCATTGCTTATTTACCGCACCATGGATGATGTGAAAGAGACACTCAATTCTTCTGAATTTGCGAAAATATTCATCAGGCGGAGTTTATGTACACCGGCGTTCGAACATCCACGTGCGGAGCAAAAATGTGCGGAGGAAGAGTATCTGGCCAATTCGCCGGAGGAGCAAATCGCGGCTCGCAGTAAGCTTCTCAACAGTCTCTCGAATATAGAAATGACGATCTATAACCAATTGGGCCCATTGCCACAAGAACTCGACACTCTTGAAGTGCAACTTAAAATGGAGGCAAGAGTAATTTCTGCCGCTATCACATCATTGGAATTAGTTGGTTTGGTCGAGCGCAAGGCTGGAGATCGATATGTTCGTCCAGAGCACAGAATTTTTGTTCCTCGCGCATCAAACGATAAAGACTGTCCTAGTGAACAAAAAGTCTATGCCCACTCTGTGGTCGGATTTGTCCAATCTTCCATGCATGGCATTGCCAGAAAGTATTTGCAGCTCTATGTCGCTGTATATTTGTCCCTTAAAGATCGAATAAAGTGGGGAGTTGGTTCGTTGCTGAATGCCTGTCGTCGTTCCAAACCAATTTATTTGTCCGAGGTTGAGGCTTTCGTGACACCCCTCTTTGTAAAAGTTGGCAAGTTATCTGCGCCTGTTTAGATGGCCATATGATTTAGACAATATCTATTTGTACGTGCAAAAAAGGGAGCTGCATCAAGTGCCTCTCCCTTTGAGCGTCAACTATGCGACAAAAATTAGGTGCAAGGCAAAACCCTGCACTTTGCTAGCTTTTAGATACCAGCGCCACCAGCCATGCTACCGATGTAATCAAGCATGCCATTCCAGTCGTCGTCCGACACACCTTTTTCGCCGCCAGCGACTTTTTTAACAACGCCAGTTTTGTCGACGACTACGCCATAACGTCCTCGTGCACCGCTTGCGTTGGTTGGCAGACCGTACATTTTACGCACCGAGTCGTCACTATCTGTAAGCAGATGATATTGAAGATTCAGATTGGTGTGCATTGCTTTGTGAGCGGCCACAGGATCTGTTCCGATACCTAGTACATCGGCATTAGCCAATTTCAATTTTTTGTAGGTCTCTTTGATTCTCTTTGATTCTTGTTCGGTGACAGGAGAATTGTCCTTGTCATAGAAGAAAATCACGAGCACTTTTCCTTGGAAATCGCTTGGCTTGACTTTTTTTCCTTCTTCAGAAGGCAACGCGAAATCTGGAGCTTTATCGCCAGGAGCGATGGTTTTGTTCGTAGCCGTTTGAGCTTGCGTATTTGGAACAAGCATCCCGGTGCTCGCACCCAATAACAAACATGTAAGGGTGGCGAAATAGGTTGCCGCAGTCGGTAGCTTCAATGACATTTGCTTCTCCTGTGATGCCTAAATAGACAATGGTCAGTCGATCAATTCTAACCTATTGACTGCCCTGACCAGAGGCGTCCACTTAATGGCTTCACGAATCTTGCGTTCCCTTGACCTGCAGAGCAGTCGAATCTCTTATAGACGTTGTAAGATTACAACTCTTTTCACAGCCGCTTTAGTGTTCGTGCGATGTGGCAAGGAAGAGAAACTCCCTAACGGTTCAATTGAAGACTGCTACACCGACGACAAGAAGAAGATAATACGAATATGGAAATGCGTCTGATAGAGTGTGTGCCCAATTTTAGCGAAGGCCGCGATGATAAAATTATTGCCGCCATTACAGATGCGATCAAGTCCGTCAGCGGCGTTAAATTGCTGGATGTCGATCCAGGTGTCAGTACCAATCGTACGGTTGTGACTTTTGTTGGTGAGCCAGAGTCCGCTTTGGAAGCTGCATTTCAGGTTATAAAAACAGCTCAACAGCTTATTGACATGCGCAAACATTCTGGCGTGCATCCTCGTATGGGAGCAACCGATGTTTGTCCTTTCGTGCCAGTGTCCTGTGTGACGATGGAAGAATGCACGAAGCTAGCCGAGCGACTGGGACAACGCGTTGGCGAAGAGTTGAAAATTCCGGTCTATTTGTACGCGAATTCAGCCAGACGCAGCGATCGCCAGAGCCTGGCTGATATCCGCAAGGGCGAGTACGAAGCCCTGCCACAAAAAATGAAAGACCCAAACTTTAAGCCAGATTTTGGACCAGCCGAGTTTAACGCCCAGTCAGGTGCCACTGTTATTGGTGCTCGTCCGTTTTTGATCGCATACAACGTCAATTTAAATACTAAGTCCAAAAAGCTAGCAAACGAAATTGCGCTAAATATTCGCGAAGCCGGACGCGCGGAAAAAGGACCAGACGGCGCTATTCTTAAAGATAAAGATGGCGTTTCGATTAAAAAAAGCGGCTTGCTTAAAGCCTGCCGGGCCGTGGGCTGGTACGTCGACGAATATGAGCGTGCTCAGATTTCGATCAATTTGCTTGATTCCAGCGTCACTTCAATGCATCATGCTTTTGATGCTTGCTGTAAGCAAGCCGAAGAGTTTGGTCTTAGAGTGACTGGCAGCGAAATCGTAGGATTGGTGCCACTTTCGGCAATGATCGAGGCAGGGCGGCATTACCTTGCAAAGCAAGGGCGCTCGACTGGAGTTTCTGAGCAAGAGCTCGTCACCACCGCGATTCAGTCTCTGGGACTTGCAGATCTGGCGCCTTTCGATCCGCAAAACAAAATAATTGAATATAAAGTTCGCACTGCAGAAAAACTTCTTATCAAGAAAACGGTCGCTGATTTCCTTGATCAATTAGCAAGTGAGTCCCCCGCTCCTGGAGGCGGTAGCGTGTCTGCACTTTGTGGGGCCCTTTCGGCATCATTGACTGCTATGGTTGCCAATCTTTCATACGAAAAGAAGGGTCTCGAAAGTCATCGTCCCACGATGCAAGCGACAGCCGTAAGAGCGCAGGAGTTAAAACAGAAGTTGGCTCGCGCTGTAGACAATGATATGCAAGCCTTCAATAGAATTATTGATGCCCGTCGACTACCCAAAATGACCAAAGAAGAAATCGAAGTTCGTCGTACTGCTCTTTTTGAAGCTAACAAAGGGGCAGTAAATGTTCCTTTGCAAGTTCTGAAAGATTGTTCTGAACTGCTAGAAATGGCTGCCATTGTAGTCAAGGACGGTAATCAAAATTCTTTGAGCGACGCTGGATGTGCAGTACTGAATGCGGTGGCAGCAGCTGAGGGGGCCTTCATGAACGTCTTGATCAATTTGGCTGGATTTGCCAAGGACGGAGAGGAAGGGCTGTTTCGTGAACAAGCTGGAAGAATCGCCGCTCTTGCAATTTCGTCTGTCCGGCAAACTTCTTCCTCATTGAAAGTGACCATATTGGGGCGGCTTGAGGATGATCTTGTGCTCTCAACTGTTTCGTGATGCTAGAAGCCTTTTAGCGTTTATAATGGTTGGCAATTCTGGGACCCATATTCGCTGACCGGTTGGCGGGCACCTAGAATGTGAAATCCAAGCGAGGGCGAGATGGCAACTGCATCAGAAAGCAAGGGCGTACAGCATAACAGCGGCAAAGAATGGGAAAATGGCGATTTTCTAATGGCGCAGCAGCGTCTAAGTAAGTGCGCCAGTCTGATGAAGCTTGAACCCAATCAGTTCGAGCCTCTCATGCATCCCAAGCGGTCGCTGTCAGTGGTTGTGCCAGCCCGAATGGATGACGGTTCGGTTAAAACGTTCACTGGTTATCGCGTTCATCACGATTTAACGCTTGGACCCGGAAAGGGCGGGCTGAGATTCCATCCTCAGGTCAATCTGGGCGAAGTTTCGGCAATGGCCATGCTAATGACCTGGAAGTGCGGTTTACTTAATTTGCCTTTTGGCGGCGCTCACGGCGGCATTCGACTCAATGCCGCTGAACTCAGTCAAAGTGAATTGGAGCGTATCACCAGACGCTATACCTCCGAAATCATGGACATGATTGGTCCTGCTGAAGATATTACCGGTCCAGATTTGAACACCAACGAGCAGACGATGTCATGGATGATGGACACCTATAGCGTTAACGTGGGTCATACGGTTCCTTCAATTGTGACCGGTAAACCGCGCTCTATCGGTGGTTCTCTCAGTTTGTTGGAAGCAACCGGTTTTGGCGTGGCACTCGCTATTCGTAATGTGGTCTGCCACATGCCTAATCCTGATGATTCTCCAGCCATTGTCGTACAGGGGCTGGGTTCAGTCGGTATGCACGTCGCCAATACTTTGAGCCAGGAAGGTTTCCGCATAACTGGTGTTTCCGTCACCTCGGGCGGCTTGCATAATGCAAAAGGCATTAACGTGCAGCTTCTCAGTGAGTACATTAAAAATAACGGGTCGATCATAGGCTTTAAAGAGGCGTCCGCTGTCAGCAATGAAGAGTTGCTCGAATTACCTTGTGATTTGCTTGCACCATGTGCAGTGGCAAATGTCTTAACTAAGGACAACGCTTCAAAAATAAAAGCGCGATTTGTCGTCGAAGGGGCAAATGCGCCGACTACTCCTGAGGCAGACGATATACTCGAAGCCAATGGTGTCACTGTCGTTCCTGACATTCTGGCTAATTCGGCAGGGGTAACTGTTGGTTATTTCGAATGGGTGCAGGGTTTGATGCGCTTGTTCTGGACAGAAGCTGAAGTGCACAAGCAACTGACGGAGCTATTCAATAAAACGTCAGAGCGTGTTTACGACACGGCTAATCGGCAAAAGTGCAGCCTTCGTTATGCTGCCATGTCGATTGCCTTAGAGCGCATCATGGAAGCCCGCCGTCTGCGTGGTCTCTTTCCGTAAAGGCGCACAGCCTGCGTTGAATTATTCAGGCGTCGCCGCAATGGCAAGAGCCCCGTCTGACCTTTTGGCGATGGTTATTTTGGCGCCGCCACCTGGATAACGAATATTTTGAGGAGCGCCCGCAATGGCCTTGTTAACGGCGTTAGTGTAGGAGTGCAATTCTTGCTCGATGGCCGTTTGTGAGGGAGGGGTTGGACGCCCCAATGATTCAAAGGCGAAATCGAAAGTGTGCAGGGCTGCCAGTGACTTACCCGCCTGAGTATTGTTGCCAATGCGCAAAATCATAGACTGTCCGACAATTAGCCCGCGGCTCACCGTAATTGTCAGGCCGCCTCCAAATCCAGGTGCTGCGACGTCTGTATCGGCATCAGTGACCATCGAATACATATAATAATCGCGGTCATCTTTTTTTGAGTGGGCTTTAAATTTGTAATTAGTGATGATTCGTGCTTGAAAAACACCAAATGGTTCGCCTAATTTAGCCTCGCACGATTGAGCAATCCAAACAGAAGTCAACGACAGGGTGAGTAGAAATAAGAAGATGCCTTTGAGCATTAAAAAGCGACCGCTTCCACGCGAAGCGATTCATGAATCTCCGTTTTAGCTACGTAGTCATTGATTTCGTTTTCGTGCAAAATACCATTTTCGGTGACTATTCCCGTTATTAGTGAAAGTGGCACCAGTTCAAATTGACGATTGAGAACTTTCACTCCTTGAGGAGGATTTTCCCAGACCTCATCGCCTGGTCGTTCATGCTTTTCAAACTCAAATAGACGGTCGTCGGAAACTATTTTTTCAGTACCAGCAAGCGCGTACAGTGGTATTTTTAACTCTTTGCAAGTCAACGCCAAAACATATGACCCGACTTTGTTGACAACGCCTGGCCGACCAAGACAGTCGCATCCCATAAAAGCGGTGCTGCAATTGGGGAGAACAAGACCCATGGCGCTGTCGAAGGTGCAAATTACTTCGATTCCGCCAGCAGCTAGGCGAGTTGCTAATTTTCGTCCTTCCATGCTTGGGCGTGATTCAGTGCAGACGACGCGGAAATAACGACCCTTTGCGCGGGCGTGCAGGAGCATGCTGACGACCGTCGAGCTAAACGAATAAGCGAATATGAGTTCGCCTGGCGGAATCAATGAAATCGCCTTTTCCGCAATTTTAGCGGCGCTGTCGCAAAGTGTTTTCTCGAATTTTTCTAAAGCGTTCGCGCAATCGAGCCTGATTTGTTCACATTGTTTTTTGTCATCAGCGTGTTTGACAGCGCTAGATGTCAAAAGGACTGTGTTGCATAAATGAAAGACAGAAGCCATTGCAGGTTGAGCTTCAATGAGCGCATCAGCGGTAAGTTGGAGCTGTTCTTTGAGTTCTTTTGCCGAAAGGGATTGAGTTGTTGTCAGTACGTTCTGAAAAATTGAAATGGCACGTAGGGCAATTTCGGCAGCTCCAGAGAGGAGGTCGTCACGAATCGGTTCAACTAGTTGTTTAATCTGCTCTGATTGTTTGCTCAAGTTGACGTTGTTCTTGGACTTATCCATTGACAGCTCCTTTGGAATCAGCAGTCATTCCAGTCTACCGGCTTTTCAACCGACTGGCCGATTCTCATTTCCTTTAAGTCTAAGCTAAGTCTGAGCCAGGTCTTGGGCCGCTGTCAAGTGTTTAGCTAAATATTCTGTTTTGCTTGATTCGGTCAAATGTGTCCAGGGCAAGAATTCATCTTCGGCGATTTTTCGAAAGGCGTAATAGTCAAAATCAGGCACCACTTCTTTGAATTTTTTGAATGCTTTTTTCCAGGCGCCCAATTTGCCGCCAAGCTCGGCGACTTCCAGAAGAAGTGGTGTTAAACGTCTATCTCCACGAGAAAGCACCGCTTGAATATCGCTCCAGTTGTGACTTTCGGGGCGTACGTCTATTCCTAATTTAGCCAGATGCTTACGTAAATATTCGAGCTTCTCTCCAGATTTTGGATCTCTTCCGAACCATTGATAAGGAGTTTGTGCTTTAGGGACAAATGAGCTGACACCAAATACGATGCGGAGTCGTTTGTGTTTTTTTTTCAATTTTGCTAAAAGACGAATCGTTTCATCGAGATCAGATTGCTGCTCATGTGGCAGACCGGCGATTCCGTAGAATTTGATAGATTCAAAGCCCGCATTATCAATGAGATCGATAGCGTTATCGATTTCTTTTTCGCTCAGGTTCTTCTTCATGATGGCCCGTAATTTCTCGGAGCCGGATTCAATGGCAATGGTGACGGATTTCTGTCCGAGCTTACGCAACATATTTAAAGTAGATACGGAGATGGTATCAGCTCGAATGGAAGCTATTGAAATATCTGTGTCTGGGCGTTCGAGTAGCGCTTCTGCGATTTGATCGAAGTGAGGATGCTCGGTCACTGACGGACCGAGAATACCGATTTTCTTCGTGTGCTGAAGCCCAAGATCTATAGCTTGCATAATTGCGTCGACTTTAGCTGGACGAAAAGGGCGTGTAAGAAAACTGGCCAAACAAAAACGACATTCTTGAGGACACGAGCGAACTATTTCAACGAGGAATCTGTCACCCCAGGCGGTATCATGGCTGAGAATCACCGTATGCGCGAGATAGTCTGGTGGTGCAGCAAAGAGTTGTTTGACCAGCTGTCTTGGCGCTTCTTCGATAGTTGGCTCGATAGACAAAATAGGACCGGTGATACCATCTGTCCGATATTTATAGAATCTTGGAACGTAGACACCGGGTATGGTGCTTAGATATCGCAATCGTTTTTCTCTTGAATCGAGTTCTCGCGCCACTTTCCAGGCATCGATGAAAGTAGGCACGATCTTTTCGGCGTCTCCAAGGAGAATTACGTCGAAGAAATCGGCGAACGGCTCAGGATTAGCAGTCAGCACTGGACCACCACCAAAGATTACAGGCGCTTTGTCTTGGCGATCTGCTGCTAACTTTTCGATGTCGTGCTTTTGCAGTATTTCAAGAACGTTTATGTAATCAAGTTCCCAAGATAGAGTGAAACCAAATAGTTCGCAGTCTTTGACTTGATCTTCTTCTTTGTCTGTAAAGCCACGCCGTACAGCGGTTTGAGGATCAGCATCGAGCAATCTCCACACCAATTGGTAACCCAGACCGGACATGCCGACGAGATAGGTATTGGGATAAAACCAGGAGACGCCAAAAAAACCGCCCTCTTTGGACGGTCTCGGTATCAGGCAAATTTCTTTTCCCAGCATAGGGCTATTCTGTCAGATACGCTAAAGACTTGCTATGCAGGCGCAGTTTACGCAGTCTAAGATTTATCGCAGAATGCCCAAGCGCCTTATTCAGGCGCTCTTTTGGGATTTTTTTGTTTTGGGCAAATGTTTCGCCCAATCAGGTCCGAGTGTACTGAAGAACTCATGCGCAAGCAGGACATCGTCGTAATTAATTACTGGATGTTTGGCAAAACGATCAATGTCTTTCTTCGTCCAGTCTGGCGGGCAGTTAGGGCGAAGATTTTGTTGACGCGTATTGGTTCCTACAATAGCCACTCCAAGTGGCTGCTTACATGCGCTACAAGTTACACGTACGACGAGAACTCCTGGTTCTTCGCGAAGCAATTGAATGCCTTCTGAAGAAAAAGGGTTAGCGCAATACCTACAGCATCTTTGTTGGAAGTATTCCTGGATAGCCTGGAAGCTGCCGCCATGAAATGCACTCACGTCTGTCCACCAATTCTAGGTTCGATATGAATCGTCACTGAAACCGAGCTGCTCAAGATCCTGGATCGCCTCTCCGAATCAGGAGATCGGAACCCATTGAAGAAATTATACGCGAACAAAGATCTTATAGAACTATCAATTTTGAAAAATGCTGGAACAAATCTGATAAAAATGGATTTCGTTCGCGCAAAGGAGATGTTGCAATGACTCAAATCGAAGATATTTCGGCAATCGAGATCTTGGATTCTCGTGGAAATCCAACAGTGGAAGTTACAGTCGTGTTGGCAAATGGTGCTACTGGTCGGGCTGCGGTTCCCTCAGGAGCCTCTACAGGCAGTTTTGAAGCCGCTGAATTGCGTGATGAAGATCCAAAACGCTATATGGGCAAAGGTGTTTTGAAGGCCGTCAGCAATGTTAACGACATATTGGCAGATGAATTGATCGGCTTAGATGCGCTGGAGCAGACTTTTATCGATCAGGAATTAATTAGATTAGATGGGACTGATAATAAGTCGAACCTTGGTGCTAATGCCACCCTTGGTATCAGTTTGGCCGTGGCAAAAGCTGCTGCAAATGCAGTCGGTATGCCACTTTATCGATATATTGGTGGTGTTTCCGCTTCTATACTTCCTGTACCAATGATGAATATCCTGAATGGTGGTAAGCACGCCGAAGATGGTGTTGACTTCCAGGAGTTCATGATTGTACCTGTAGGCGCCAGTTGTTTTTCCGAGGCTTTGCAGTGGGGCTCAGAATGTTGTCACGCACTAAAGGCAGTGCTAAAGAAAAAATCGCTCAGCACCGGGGTTGGTGACGAAGGTGGATTTGCACCATCGTTAAAATCAAACGAAGCAGCGCTCGAACTAATCTTGGAAGCTATTGAAAAGGCGGGTCTTAAAGCTGGTGAACAGATAGCTATGGCGCTCGATCCTGCCTCGACAGAATTTTTGGTCGATGGTAAGTATCGATTAGAAACTGAAAAACTATCTCTCAGCAGTGCAGAAATGGTTAAGTACTACGAAAAGCTGGTGAGCAAATATCCAATCGTCAGTATCGAAGATGGCTTGGCTGAAGAAGATTGGGACGGTTGGCTGTTGATGACCCAGGCTCTTGGACAAAAGATTCAGTTGGTAGGTGATGATATATTCGTCACCAATACAAGCCGCCTCGCTCGTGGTATCAAGGATGGTATTGCAAACTCTATCTTGATCAAGCCGAATCAGATCGGCACTTTGACAGAAACCATCGACGCCGTCCGCTTGGCTACCGCCAATAAGTACACGTCGGTAATGAGTCATCGCTCTGGTGAAACTGAAGATTCGATCATTGCCGATCTGGCCGTAGCTTTGAGTACAGGTCAGATCAAAACAGGAGCTCCTTGCCGATCTGAGCGCGTAGCTAAGTACAATCAGCTCTTGCGCATCGAACAGGATCTCGGTCAGACTGCTGTCTATCCAGGGCTTTCAGCGTTTGCGCAGAGCCGCCAGAAAAACAAACTTGCTGCAAGCGTTAAATAGGAAACTGATTTAGCAGTCAGTCTGGAATTACTTGAGACCGTAAGGGTCGAGGTACGCGGGTCCATCGTTATCGTTGGGCTCGCGTACTTTTAGTATTGCCATATCTACTTCTGGTCTTAACCGCCTCATTACAGAAGTGGTGCGATAGCGGCCAATGTATTGGCCGTCCATATATTGGTCTACAACGCTTTTCGCGACAATGGCATCGTTAGCCACCTTGGTGTATTGTCCACGAGCTCGTGCGGCCCACAAGCCAGCGTTGCTTCCAATCATGTAATAACTGGTGCGATCTAATTGCGCTTCATTGGTATTAAAAGCGGTGACAGTTGATTGCCCTTCGGCCCAACCGTCTTGTTGCCAAGAGCTTGTGATGGCGCCGGCTGCATTGCGTGTGAAGTTAACCCGGCTCACTGATTTGACGCCGGCGGCGACTGAACCGACCGCCGAGTCCACGACCGTGGTTTCGCATTGCCATTGACCTTCGTAGGCGTCAGGAAAAGAATCAGTTCTGTTCAGTCCAAGATATTTAGTAGTACCACTGGCGGTTGCCGTGCTTAATTGTTCGAGATGGCCAGATATTGTCGCAGCTTGAACCGATGATGCGTTACCACCAAATATAGCGCCCATTATCACAAGCAAGCTCAAAGCAGATTTGTAATTGTGTGAGTGCATCATCTGTAATACCTTCGTCTCTGTCTTTTATTTGCCCTGATTTACGTTGCACTAACTAAATTGTTAGTTCGAAAATGGAACTTAAGTTTTCTTCTTGGCAATTTTTCGCACAACTGCAGTCATGTGCCAAGTGGAAAAACCGCAGAATTTAATGATAGTAAATTAGGAATGTGACCAATTGGCAAGGTTTTATTTTTCATAATTTTCATTTTCTTTCTTATAGATATGCAATGTTCACCGCAGGAGCTTCTTTTTGCCCGTGGCGCCGCCACTGGGAACTCAACAAACCGACGCATAGGGGCTTTGAGCGGGGCGATGTGGGCTAGCAAGTGGTAACATTAGACCTTTGCTGGATATAGCCGCCCACAACTAATGTGAAGCGGGGCCATGCTTGTTATTGGAGGATTGTGGTGAGCAATAAGACTGTTGTTGGATCAGAAATCAAAGATGCCGGCCTTGCGGCAATGGGAAAACAAAGAATTGAATGGGCCGGCGCCGATATGCCTGTGCTCCGAATGATCAGAGAAAGATTTGCAAAAGAAAAACCGCTGAAAGGTCTCCGCCTTTCCGTTTGCGCTCATGTCACTAGCGAAACGGCTAATCTTGCCACCACATTTATCGCAGCTGGTGCCGATTGCATATTGATCGCCTCTAATCCGCTGTCAACTCAAGATGATGTCGCCGCAGCACTCGTCGAAGAGCATGGCATGTCTGTCTACGCCATCAAAGGCGAAGATATCCCGACCTACCATCGTCATGTTCAGAAAGCGCTCGACCACAAACCACATTTGATTATTGATGATGGATCTGATCTGGTGGCAACTCTTCTTCAGGAGAGACAGGATCAAATTAAAGAAATTATTGGCACTACCGAGGAAACCACAACCGGTATCACTCGTTTGCGTTCAATGGAACGTGATGGTGCTCTTACATTCCCCGCCATTGCTGTTAACGATGCGCAAACAAAGCATATGTTCGATAATCGCTATGGTACAGGCCAGTCTACTCTCGATGGTATCATTCGCGCCACCAACAGACTGATAGCCGGTCGCACCTTAGTGGTGCTCGGTTATGGTTGGTGCGGTAAAGGCTGCGCAATGCGCGGTCGAGGTTTGGGCGCTAACATCATTGTCACCGAAGTCGATCCTATTAAAGCAATTGAAGCGGTTATGGACGGTTTCCGCGTCATGCCTATTGCCGAAGCCGCAGCTCTTGGCGATCTATTCATCACAGTAACTGGCAATCGTCACGTCATCGATGAGGCTCATTTTGCTAAAATGAAAGATGGTGCGATCGTCTGTAACTCTGGTCACTTCGATCTCGAACTGAATCTGGTGGCACTGCAAAAGATTTCCAAAGGTGTTCGCGAAGTGAGAAATCTCATGGAAGAGTACACCCTGGCCAATGGCAATCGTGTATACGTTCTGGCTCAGGGACGATTGGTTAATCTATCTTGCGCGGAAGGTCACCCAGCCAGCGTTATGGACATGAGCTTTGCTAATCAGGCGCTTGCTGTGGAATATCTCGTTAAAAACAAAGGCAAATTAGCAGGCGGCGTTCATGTATTGCCAGTGGCAGTCGATGAAGAAATTGCTGCTCTCAAGTTGAAGTCTTTAGGTGTCGAACTCGATACATTGACGCCAGCTATGACTGAGTACATGGCTTCCTGGAAGAGCGGTACTTAATTATTTCGTTGACTTTGCTAGTTTTCCATGCATAATGAAAATATGAATTCCTACGAATACCCACAAGTGACAATGATTCTTTCCGCCTTCGGCGGACGGACGCATGTGGGTAGGTATGAAATTAGCTAGCAAAGCTGCTAGAGCTACTTTTAGAGCCCTCCCAAGATAATTTGGGAGGGCTTTTTTTTGCTTTCTCAGCTGAAAACCCAAATCAATCGGAGTTAATTTATGAAGGCAGTTACCCTCAGTCATATAAGGAAAACATTCACCATCTCCAAAGGACGCTGGTTCAAACGCGAGCGTTTGGAGTATCCAGCGGTTCAAGATATCTCTTTGCAGGTGGAGCAAGGTGAGTCACTCGCATTCATTGGTCCCAATGGTGCCGGTAAATCGACAACTATAAAAATGCTCACAGGTATTTTGCGGCCCACATCGGGAACGGCTCAGGTTCTGGGTTTGAAGCCATGGCAGGATAGAGCCGCCTTGACTTGCAAAATTGCAGCGGTATTCGGGCAAAGATCGCAGCTCTGGTATCATCTGCCACCAATTGATAGCTTTGATCTTCTCGCTTGCATATACGACCTAAAAACAGTCGACTATAAAAAGAGAAAGGACATGCTGATCGAGCGTTTTGCCTTGAGCGATTTTTTGCATATACCTGTACGCAAGCTGTCTCTTGGACAGCGCATGCGCGCCGAAATTGCAGCGAGCCTTTTGCACAAACCGCAGGTTCTATTTTTGGACGAACCAACAATCGGTCTCGATGTGGTGGCACGTCAGGAGCTGCGAGATCTATTGCGGCAGTGGAATCGAGAAGATGGTATGACCATTTTTTTGACGAGTCATGACGCAGGCGATATCGAAAGTGTCGCCGATCGTGTAGTCGTGGTTAACCACGGGCGCATTGTTCTTGACGATTCTGTTGAATCAGTTTGTTCCAAATTTCTCTCACGAAAAATCTTGAATGTGCTTTTTCATCAGAGCCCTTCCGCTCTTCAATTGCCCGGCGTTAGATCTCTCAGTCGTTCGAAATATGGTTTGCATCTGGAAATTGATACCGATGTAATTGGAATTGAACATGTTATGCAGAAAGTGATGACATTGGGGGTAGTGGCAGATATCACCATTGAGGATCCGCCGCTGGAAGATGTTATCGCTCATATATACGGACTTGAGCCTGATGATGCGCACTTAAGTGGCGCTGAAATTGATCGACCGAATCTATCAGCGTCTGCTGCCTGCTAAGTCATCTTGCTATTGAAATTCCAAACTTATCGAGGTTGTAAAATGTCATGTACATTTCGAAAGTCGAAGTTGCCCTTCGAAAATATTGTTGGATCGGTTTATTGTCGGCAAAGTCTAATCTGGCTTACTGGCCAGAAGTTGTCAGCCGATTGTTGTTTCTCGTTGTTATCCTTTATATCTTTTTGCGTTTGTGGCAAATGACGTACGCCCACTTAGGCGCGTCCGAGCTTGGCGGTATGACTATTGCTCAGATGCTCTGGTACTTGACCATTACTGAAGCTATCGCTATGTCTGGTCCGCGGGGCAGTCAATTAGTTGATGAGGATGTAAGGACCGGTGCCATCGCAGTTCAACTTCTCAAACCATTCTCTTATCCTTTATATAGATTGAGTACCAATATTGTTGAGAGAGTGGTGCGATTTGCCATCAATCTTTTGTGTGGTGCAATCGTTTCTCTGAGCTTCGTGGGACCACTGACTATTGACTGGTTCATTCTTCCGCTCTCAGGACTGACGATATTGCTCGCTTTTGTGATCGATTTTCTCGCTCAGTTTTGTATAGGGCTAGGTGCCTTCTGGCTGGAAGATACGAGCGGTCTGCTCTTGATTTACTCCCGCTTAACGATGATTCTCGGCGGACTTTTGATGCCCATTGAGTTATTTCCAGAGATTTTGCAGAGGATCGCCCATGCTTTGCCTTTTTGGACCGTCTACGGTGTAGCGAAAATTCTCGTTAAAGGTCAATTGCTGCCAGCACTCTATCTGGTGGCAGCCCAGATCTTCACTATTTGCTCACTTATGCTTGTGGCTACTTTGATCTATTCCTTTGCCATGAGGCGGGTGGCATCGCATGGTGGCTAAATTGTTTTTATTGCGTGGTCGACAATGCCGACCACTGTCGAGGATTAAAGATGACTAAATTACTTGCGCAGTTCCATAATTATTTGAAACTGGTCTTTTGCTACAGTGTAGTCAATTTGAAAAGCCAGATGGAATATCGTGGTGCGTTTCTTTCTCAAGTTCTATCGATGCTTTTCAATAATTGTGTTTGGGTGCTTTTCTGGACCATTTTTTATAGCAAGTACGCGGTATTAAAAGGTTGGTCGATTAAAGACGTAGTCACACTATGGGCAGTTGCCTGCGCAGGTTTTGGCATCGCCCACGCCTTTTGCGGCAATGCTTTGCATCTGCCGGTTTTAATCATGCGGGGGCAACTTGATGCCTGGTTGCTATATCCACGGCGTCTATTGCCGCATTTGCTTCTTGGAAAAATGAGTGCACCTTCAATAGGAGATGCGATTTTCGGGTTTTCGACTTACTTTGTTTTGATTTGTCCGGATTTAACTCATGCCATTTTGTTCGTTGGGCTCAGTATCGCGGTCGCCTTTGCTTACATCGGTTTCAGTATTTTCACCGGCAGCCTGGCTTTCTTTATTGGTAACGCTGAAATTTTAGCCGAGCAGTTAAGAGGCTCTCTTATCACCTTCAGCACCTTTCCGCCCAGTCTTTTTGAAGGCTGGTTCAAGATTGTGTTGTTCACAGTGATTCCGGCAGCGTATGTAAGCTACCTGCCCGTCGATGCTCTGCATAATATGTCAGCTATAAGCGCGCTCGAAACTCTGGCTGGTTCTGCAGCCGTATTACTTGTTGGAGTTTCGATGTTCGCGTTTGGGTTACGACGTTATGAATCAGGCAATCTCATGGAGATGCGTGGTTAATTAACAGGCGTAAATAATTTCGACCAAATTTGTTTCGACGAAATCTACGCTGGATCTAGTTGATCTTCTGAAACATGTAACCGATACCGCGAGCCGTCAAAATGAGATCGGGATTGGAGGAGTCTTCTTCCAATTTCGATCTCAACCGACTGATGTGAACATCGACAACGCGAGTATCAATGCGGTGATCAGGTGGGTAAGCCCAGACCTGTTGCAAAATTTCCCCGCGAGAATATGGTTTGCCCGAATTGGTGACTAGCAGTTCTAGCAAACTGAACTCCATGCCCGTCAAACGAATGCGTTCATTTTTTCTTGTAACCTGGCGCTTGTTCAGATCAATTTTTAGGTTGCCAATAGTAATGACGTTTGTGCTCTTACTTTGTCCGGCTTCTTGATGACGTTCCACAGTCCGTCGCAAAACTGCTTTGATTCGAGCTTCCAGTTCACTGGGGCTGAAAGGCTTGACGACGTAGTCATCGGCGCCTATTTCCAAACCCTGGATGCGGTTGGAGACGTCGGCAACCGCTGTGAGCATGATGATTGGTGTATCAGAGGTCTTGCGAATTTCTCGACAGACCTCATATCCATCCATTCTTGGCAGCATCACATCCAGTATTACCAGGTCTGGTTGAAATGCGTTGAACTGTTCAAGCGCTTCTTGCCCATCGGCCGCTGTCGCTACGTTGTAGCCCGCGAGCTTTAACCGCGTTTCAAGAATTCGACGAATTGACGCTTCATCGTCTACTACAAGAACCTTCTCTTGTTCACTATTGTTTTC
>Ga0182030_10008791_pt1 | contig 20814 bp, 16 predicted proteins | sample 812S3MmetaG_FD_121299 | JGI IMG/M metagenome (GOLD analysis project Ga0182030, IMG submission 121299) | Permafrost microbial communities from Stordalen Mire, Sweden - 812S3M metaG (Illumina Assembly) | ecosystem: Environmental > Terrestrial > Soil > Wetlands > Permafrost | place: Sweden...
AAGAATTGGGCGGCGAACTCGTGGATCCGCTGAAGACTACCGTCGTACAGAATCAGCGATCGATGACCACGTGGGTTCTGCGGAAGTACGAAAACGCACATTAAGAGCTGGCGCCACTCCAGCGTTGGTCGCTCCTGGTCCGTCACACTTAATTGCGAGTCCTCCTGGTTTTGGCGATTGCCTGCATCTGTGCGCGCGCCCAGGTGCGGGCGCTCGCACTGGATCAGGCAAAATATGAGATTCAGGCAGGGGCGCCAGTGCTGCTCGGGGCATCAGGCGACAACCTGGATTTCCTCCTCAAGGCGAGCAGCCGAAGCGTTCTGCCGGCATCGGGCATCACCGTCGGCCTGAACCGGGCGGGGGACCAGGTGATGCTCGCGGCCTCCCTGAATGCGAAGCCGGGAGAATATAAGGTCGCGCTGGCTGCCACGGGTGCTTCCGGCGAGCAGCGGCAGGCCGCGATTGACGTGGTGGTCAAGCCGCGGGCGAGCGTGCCGTCGAATTCTACGCGTCCGCCGGTTATTCTGCTGAACGGCTGGGAAACCGGCTATGTGAATTCGTGTCCGATCTCGACCGATTCGACGGAGACGTTCGGCAATCTCGCACAGTATCTGGAATCGGACGGCGTCCCGACAGTGTATTTTTTCGACAACTGCGCGGAGGGCGCGGACCAGACGCTCGAAACTCTGGCAGCCGATCTCGCGACATTTCTCGGCACCATCACATATGACAACGGTGCGCAGGTGACCCAGATCGATCTGGTGGCGCACAGCATCGGCGGCCTGATCGTGCGGGCTTATCTGGCGGGGCTGCAGACGAATGCGACCCTCGTGCCGCCGGTGAATCCGCTGGTGCGCGATCTGGTATTGATCGCGGTGCCGAATTTCGGATCGTTCGTGGCGGCGAATTTCACGACAATTATTCCCGTCGGCACGCAGAGCGCGGAACTGGTCCCAGGCAGCGCATTCCTGTGGAATCTGAATACTTGGAACCAGCATGTGGACGATCTGCGCGGCGTGAATGCGATCGCGGTAATCGGCAACGCGGGAACCTATGTGAACGACCTGACCGGTATTTCGCTGGCGAATGCGAGCGATGGCATTGTGTCGACGACGAGCGCGTCGCTGGGATTTGTGGCGCAGAACAACACCATGACACGGATCGTGCCGTACTGTCAGGTGGATCCCGGTGCGTTCACGAATACGAGTCTTGAACCTTATAACTGCAGCGCGCCGGGGATTGCGAATGTCACGGATACGAATCATCCCACAGGGCAGATCGTGCGGTCGTTTCTGGCGGGAACGACCGACTGGCAGTCGATCGGGACGACGCCGTCCGCGGATCCATATTTGTCGACGGATGGCGGTTTCTTTTTCGGGCTGCTGAATGACACGGCCGGGTACGTGAGCGATATCAGGAGTGTGACCTGGGGAACGCTGATGCTGTCGGCGGGGGGCGACACGGATACTTTCTTCTATAACGATTTTGCTTCGGGGACAGGAATTTTCACAGCAGCCAGCCAGTCGCTGGGATCGGTGGACTGCGGTACGGTGACGGCGCCGGTGGGATACTTTACCGCGGCGCGGTGCAAATTCGGTGCCACCATCGTTTCGGTCGGACCGTTGCTGAACACAGCGGCGAGACAGGTGGCCGCGGGATCGACGATAACGATTACGGGGGACTATTTCGGGCCATACTGCAATGGGTGCAAAGTAACCGCGACGCCGGCGGGAACAACAACGACGCAAAACCTCTCGGTTGTTACGTGGACTACGACGTCGATTATGGCGAAGCTGCCCGCAGGCTTGTCGGGAATGGTGACCATCGGAGTGTATGGCACGATCGGAAACGACGTGATGAACGTGGTGATCGCGTCGCCCACGCCCACGGTTACGGGCGTGGAGAATGCGGGGGGTTTTCAGACTGGAATTGCCCCCGCGGCATGGATCGCGATTTTCGGGACGAGTCTGGCGCAGTCGACTTACACGTGGCAGCCGTCGGACATTGTGAAGGGAGCCTTACCGACGGAGCTGCAGGGCGTGTCGGTGACGATTGACGGAAAGCCGGCGTATGTGGAATACATCAGTCCCACGCAGATCAATGTGCTGGCGCCGGACGACGCGAAAACCGGCGCGGTGGCGGTGCAGGTGACGTCGAACGGTGAGGCGAGCAACAGCTTCAACGCCACGGAAGCGGAGTTGGCGCCGGCGTTTTTCGCGTCGAACGGAACCGTGGCGGCGGAGCACGCCAATTATTCGGTGATCAGCGCAGCGAGTCCGGCGGCGCCGGGGGAGACGATTCTGCTCTACGGGACGGGGTTTGGGCCAACGAGTACGGTGTCACCAACGGGGCAGACCGTGAGTATGGCCGCTGCGCTGGCGAATGGTGTGCAGGTAACGATAGGGGGCGTGGCGGTGACGCCGGCGTTTGCGGGGCTGGTTGAGTCGGGCGTGTATCAGTTCAACGTCACGGTGCCGGCGGGGCTTGGGAGCGGGAATGCGGCGGTGACGGCCACGGTCGGCGGTCTGACAACGCAGAGCGGCGTTTCGATACCGGTCCAGTAGGGTTGCGCGGCAAAAGGGCTGTACAAACTCACGTATTCAACTCGCGTGACTGAGGTACTCGTGCAACTCAGGCACGGCGTCTGCTGACCGCTGGCATCTTCGCCTCCCGGGCATGTCCAGCCTGGATAGGGCCCGCCCGCCGGGTGACCGCATTCGTGCTGTTGTATCGGCAGTTGACGACTGGAATCCATGTTGGTGGTTTTGGACGTTACCGTATTTGCAATGGATCGGAGTTGCGAAGCCAACTTGAACAGGGACCCGTTCCGGGACCAGCGTTTCACAGGAGTGATTCGGCGGAACGCCCCTGCGGACATCTGGATGATCTCGGGCGAAATGCACCTTTCGACATCGCACGTCGCGCCCGCCGGTTTTTGTACCGCTGAATGACAACCTCCTTTATCGTTCACTAGTCCGCGCCTTCGCATCCCATACTTCATTGATTTGTATTGGTCACAGATATGGGGGCGCCGGGCGGGAATCGCGGACTCAATCTCCCGGAGCAGGCCCCGAATGACAGAAAATGCAGCGCTTGTCATTTTGGTGGTCCAGCTTCGCGCAAAATGGTTCTTTGCCTTGACGGGCCAGAAGAAATACCTCGCCGGCTGCCAGCATGCCCACGGGTGGTGCGACGAAATAGATCCACAGCGCATGCCAGTAATTGCCATAGAGTGCCGGGCCGAACGTACGGGCGGGATTCGTGCTCATGCCGGACAGGGGAGATTCGAAAGCAATATAGATCGCAACCAGGAGGGCGGCAAAGTAGCGTGTATAAGGCGCCAGGACCTTGTTATTGGAGGTGACCAGGACCGCCAGCATCAAAATAAACGAAATGGCCAGTTCGGCAACAAAAGCAATGCTGTCCCCGTAATTACCGGGCACGGTGGCCGCGTAGCGGACCGCCTTATGCGCGGGCGCGCCCTGCAGGAAAAGGGAGGCGACGGCAACGCCGGCGACCACGCCAACGAATTGCGCGACGCAATAGCATATCGTGTCCCACAACGCTACTTTCCCTAATCGATAGAAAGTGACTGTAACCGCCGGATTAAAGTGCGCTCCGGATTGCTTGCCCCACGGGGAAAGGACGATCCCGATCACGGTCGCGCCCATCGCGAGGCCCATCAGAATCCGGCGAACACCATCGCTCGCCAGGTGTCCCTGTAGTGGCGAAGCGGGGTGCCACAAGAGGGTGGCAACTACACACGCGGATAAAAGGTACAGGCCTGCCTCTGCTGCTTCCATAAGGTATTCCGGCCAGTGAAGCCGGAGGCTCTCGACTGCGCTCAGCCCAGTTTTCCTGGCCGCTTCGGCTCTCGGCTCAATCCGCGGACGTTCCCGCGTGTTGGAACTGATCGGCATGATTTGCCAGACGTTGTGGCACGCTCATGAACAGGGCTTTCAGGCCTTCCGTCATCGTCGGATGCGCAAACATCGCGTCCCGCAGAATCGTATACGGCAGTCCTGCCAGCATTCCGAGTTGAACCGTGCCCATGAGTTCGCCAGCCTCCGGCCCAAAGGCCGTGAACCCGAGGATGCGGTCACTTTCTGCGTCAATGAGCGTCTTCATGAACCCGCGTTTCTCGGAAATGGTCCAGGGCCGCCAGCCGGAGGCGACCGGCACGGACGCAACCCGGTAAGCCATGCCGCGTTCCCGCGCCTGCGACTCGTTGAGGCCGACGCGCGCCAGTTCCGGATCGACGAAAACGCAGGACGGAACCAGGCGCTCCCGTGTGCTGCGTTTCCCGCCACTCAGGTTTTCATGAATGATGGCAAAGTCGTCCTCCGATACATGCGTGAAGTATGGGCTGCCGGCGCAATCTCCCATGGCCCACACGTTCGGCGCGGTTGTTTCGAGGCGATCGTTCACCCGGATGTGTCCCTTTTCCGTGACCTCGATTCCTGCCTTGTCGAGACCGATATCGTTCGTGTTGGGAGTGCGCCCCAGTGCCACGAGGATGTCTGTCCCCTCCACCGTTTGTGCGTCATTTCCGTTTTGGATCTGAAGACCAACGTGCTCGCCCGAAAGGCCCTCGACACGGAGGACGTCAGTTTTTAACAGTACGTCGATGCCCTCGTCCCGAAAGAGCTGCAATAACGCTTCTGAAACGTCTGTATCTTCCTGCGGGGCAAGTCGCGTTTCGCGGGAGATCACCGTGACACGGCATCCCAGTCTGCGCAGGGCCTGGCTTAGTTCGAGGCCGACATAGCCGCCTCCCAGGACGATTACGTGGTCGGGACGCCTCTTGAGGTCCAGCGCCTCGATATGGGTCAGTGGCCTCGATTCCCGCAAGCCAGGCATGTCGGGTATGGTCGCGCGGCTTCCGAGGTTTACGAAAACGCGCTCCGCAGTGAGCGTCCGTTCGCCCCCTTCGCGCAATGCGACGTGAACGGTGCGAGGTGCGACGAATCTGCCGTCGCCGAAAATGAGCTCATCACCCCGCGGTTTGTCCAGTGCCGCGCGATATTTATCGAGGTGAACCTGGATGATGCCGTCCACCATTTCGCGCTTGCGTGCGTAAACTCCCCCCATGTCGATGGTGATCGGCCCGGTCTCGATCCCGAATTCGCGCTGCCGCCTGACGAGAGATGCGACCCTGGCGGAATAAATGAAATTCTTGCTCGGCAGGCAGGCAATGTTTGGACACGATCCGCCGATGTACTTCCGATCGATGACGGCGGTTCGCTTTCCCTCTTTGGCCATCGTCCAGGCCGCCAACTTGCCGGCGGTACCGCCGCCCAGCACGAGGACATCGAATGTTTCCGGTGCATTCATGTGATTCATCTCCTTTGTGTGGGCGCGCTTCAGGCAGCGAGGAATCGCCTAATGAGCGTCGCCGTGTCATCCGGATTCTCTTCCGGGAAAAAGTGCCCGCCTTTCATCGCCTGCCCGTGGGCCTGGGGAGCCCATTGCCGCCAAATGCCTAACGGACCGCCGTCTTTTGCATAGAACGTGTCGAGCGGACCACCCTCGGCCCACAGATGCAGCATTGGACACTGGATTCGCCTGGAAGCTTTCTTGTCCGCGCGATCATGTTCGACATCGATTGTCGCCGCGGCTCGATACTCCTCACAGATTCCATGCACTCGCGCCGGATCGCGATAGGTGGAAACGTATTCTGCGAGAATATCGGGGCCGAAGGAACCCTGTCCGAAGGGATTGTGGAAAACCGCTTCCGGAGCGCCGAGCAAATAGTTCTCCGGCAACGGCTCTTTCTGCGACAACAGAATCCAGGGCCAATAGGTCTGCGCGAAGCGCGCATCGGACCGGTTCCACGCTTCGAGAATTGGAATCACGTCCAGGACCGCGAGACGCTCGACGCTCTTCGGATGGTCAAGGGCCAGGCGATAGGAGACGCGTCCTCCGCGATCGTGGCCGATCAGCGCGAAGGTCGGGAAACCGAGTTTCTCCATCACGTCAACCAGTTCCTGCGCCATCGCTCTTTTGGAATAAGGGAAGTGGTCGTCTGTGGACGCGGGTATCCCGCTTTGGCCGTAGGCGCGCAAATCCGCACAAATCAATGTGTGGTTTTCGGCAAGCTTTGGAGCAAGGAGTCGCCACATCAGGCCTGTCCGCGGAAAGCCGTGAATCATGAGAATCGCGGGACCCTGTCCGTAGCGGCGATAGAAGATCCTGTTGCCGGCGATTTCGGTCGCGCCGGTGCTGCTTTGCGCAGCCGCAAAACGCGCCACGGGGCCGCCCAGGACAAGTGAGCCGACAGACGCGGCGGCAAGAAAGGTACGGCGCTGCATATTTAGATCCCTTTGATTTCGCCGCCATCCATCCGAACAGAAGCACCAGTCAGCCAACGAGCCTCCTTCGAGACCAGGTAGGCCATCAGACCGGCAATTTCCTCCGGTTCACCGTAGCGAGCGATGCCTGCTTTCTCCGGAAACTGCTTTGTTGCGTCTTCCACGCTCATTCCGTGTTCCGGCGCCCAATGCCTGAGGAATGATCGGCGGCGGCCGGTCATAACGGCGCCCGGCACAACGCTGTTGACCTGGACTCCGTCTTTAATGCCTTGCTCGGCGAAAGCCTTTGCGAGCGCAATGATGGCGGCGTTAATCGTAGCTACGGCGGCGAAGCCGGGCTTCGGATCGAGAGCCGCGCTTCCGGAGATCATCACAACAGCGCCATTTGTCGACTTCAGAGCTTCCCAGGCTCGAATTGTCAGGCGGCGTGCACCGTGCAGCTTCAACGCCATGCCGTCTTCCCACTGCGCGTCCGTCATTTCGAACAAATCGATCTGCGGCACGGCGCCCGCGATGTTCAGCAGCGCATCGATTCTCCCAAAGCGGTCGAGCGTGCACCGGACGAGGTCTTCGACCGAGCGAGGCTCGCGCAAATCGAGCGCATAAGTCAGCGGTTCGGCGCCTGCGGATTTTACTTCGGCTGCGGTCTTCTCAAGCTCGTCCTCCTGCCTTGCGATCAGGACGACTGCTTCGAAATCGCGTGCCAGACGTATAGCCGTGGCACGACCGATACCCTGGCTCGCGCCGGTAACGATGGCAACGGATTCAGCCGGCATGGCTCATTCCCGCTTCAACCGCGACCGTCCGCTGCGCAGCTTCCAGAATCACGCCAACAACCACACCGGGCGCCGTCTGCATCGGACTGTGATCCACCTGGTGAGGGCGAATCGTCGCGCCCATCCGCTCCGCCATATAGCGCTGTGTCTCCGGCCCGATCATGCGATCCTCTTCAGCCAGCAAATACCAGGAAGGCTTCGTTTTCCAGGCCGGCGCAGGAGCCTTCTCCTGGATGCACTTCACCGCGAGCGGCCGCTGCACGGCTTCCTGAACCCTGTTCTGGTCAGCTGAAGCATTGTGAGCGACTGCCTGGGCAAATCCACCCTCAGGCATCCAGATAAGCCCGTTCGCATCCGGCTGCAGCTTCGGCGCCTGCGGATGCGGTTTGGAGCGATAAAAAACATCTGCGACAGTCTCACCCTCAGCAGGTGCCAGCGCCGCTACGTACACCAGCGACCTCACCCGGGAATCGTTCGAGCCGGCAATCACGGCGCCCCCATACGCGTGTCCCGCGAGAACTACGGGCCCGTCTGTCCGGTCCAGTACCCGCTGAAGAGCGGCTATATCATCGGACAGCGATGTGAGTGTTAAGGGTGCGCACGCTGCTTTGAGACCTTCTTTGCACAACGGCAGAATGACGTTCTGCCAGCAGGAACCGTCAGCCCACGCACCATGCACCAGTACGATCGTCGCGTTCTGTGCAAACGAACTCATTGCGACACCCTATCCGCCGCCAGGAACTCCTGCATCGCCTCGGCAATTTCGACGTAGTGCGTCGCGATGGCAAAATGGCCGGTATCGAGAAACTCAACTCGAGCGTTCGGAATATCTTTTCGGAATGCCTCCGCCCCGGCGGGGACGAAGAGAGGGTCGTTCTTACCCCATATCGCGAGCACGGGCGGCTTCGCTTTTCGAAAGTAATCCTGAAATGCCGGATACAGTTTCACGTTTGAGGCGTAATCGAGAAACAGATCCAGTTGAATATCCTTGTTCCCCGGACGTTCCAGCAGGGCCGCATCGAGCGCGTAGGATTCCGGTGGAACGTTTTGCGGATTGGCTACGCCATGCGTGTACTGCCAACGCGTTCCGTCGAAATTGAGAATATTTTTGCGGATGACCTCGCGATTCTCCGCGGTTGGCTCAGCCCAGTATTTCCGAATCGGCGCCCACGCCTCGCCGAGCCCTTCCTCATAAGCGTTCCCGTTCTGCGAAACGATAGCCGTGACCCGATCCGGATGAGCCATCGCCAGCCGGAATCCGGTTGGGGCGCCATAGTCGAACACATAAACGGCAAACCGCCTGATTTTGAGCGCCTGCGTGAACGCGTTGAGGGTCGCGGCCAGTCCGTCGAACGAATAGACATATTTTCGCTCGGCGGGAACCTCGGTAAATCCAAAACCAGGCAGGTCTGGCGCGATCACACGATAGTCGCGAGCAAGCCGCGGGATCAGTTCGCGGAACATGAAAGACGACGTTGGAAACCCGTGCAGCAACAGTACGACCGGGGAATTCGGGTCGCCGGCTGCCCGGTAGAATACGCGGACGCCATCGGCCTCAACGTGGCAGACGGACGTAACAGGCACAGAAAACCCGGCGGATTGTTGGGCTGCTTCCGAACCGAATCCGGCCGCTGTTTGGGTTGAGCGAGCTTGACTCATGAGTCTCTCCTTACTCGGTAGTGACGCGGGGACCACACGGGCATCGCACTCAGAAAGCCAAAACGTCCGGATCTCCCCTCGGAATCATCGGCAAGGTCTAAGTGGGTCATGCCTCAGCAGATTGCGCCACACCAGCAGCGAACCTGTCTCGCTGTCAGGTGACGAATTCGCGACGGACCTCTGGCACAGAGACCGGATTTGGTCCCGCGCTCCGTCGCGGCGGCGTCTGTGCCGAAAGCCACCTGCCCGTTCAATTGCGCGGAAGCGTGAGAGGACGGGCGATACGAAGCTTCTGCATTCGGTAGACGAGCGAGGTCCTTTTCATACCCAATCGGGCCGCGGCGCCATTGCGCCCGCCCACGACCCAATTGCTCGCCTCCAGTGCGCGGACGATGTGATCCCGCTCTACCTCTTCAAGACCCGTCATTGGCGCCATTCCCATCATGGGAACGGTGATCTGCTCGTGTGAGGACAGGGCCTCTAACTCCGAGGTTGGGGCGCGCAATACAGAGTGCGGAGAGAGAATGACGGCTCTCTCGATGAAATTTTGCAATTCCCGAACGTTTCCGGGCCACCCGTATCGCACCAACCGTTCCATGGTCCCGGCAGGGATTTCGTCGATTCGCTTGTTCATTCGCCGGGCGTAGAGTTCCGTGAAATGCCGGACCAGTTTCGGAATGTCTTCAGTACGCTGCCGCAGCGGTGGAACGTGGATCGGAAATACTTTCAACCGGTAGTACAGGTCCTCGCGAAATGTCGACTGCCTGACCATGCCGGACAGGTCGCGATGCGTAGCGGCGATCAGACGTACGTCAACCTTATGCGTGCGGTTGCTGCCGAGTCTCTCAAATTCCTGCTCCTGCAAAACGCGCAGCAATTTCGCCTGAAGTTCGAGAGGGATGTCGCCCACTTCGTCGAGGAACAGGGTGCCCTTATGGGCGAGTTCGAAGCGGCCCAGTTTTTGGGCGATGGCTCCGGTAAATGCTCCTTTTTCATGACCGAACAGCTCACTCTCCAGAAGCCCGAGCGGAATCGCAGCGCAATTCAACTTAACGAAGGCGCGTTCGCGACGGGAACTCAAATCGTGTACGGCGCGGGCAATCAGCTCCTTGCCGGTTCCGGTCTCGCCCAGGATCAGCACGCTGGAGTCCGTAGGCGCGACAACGGATACAAGTTGAAGAGCAGCATTCAGAGCCGGGCTCTCTCCCACGATCGCACCGGAATGAGCGCGTATTTCGTCCTCGAGATAGAGTCTTCGTTTCGCTTCTTTGTCTCGATCCTTTACCGCCTTTTCGTACTCCAACGCGTTCTCAACAGCGATCGCTACCTGGTTCGCCACCTGCTCGAGCAGGATGACGTCGTTATTCTCAAAAATTTTGTCCGAACGCCTCGAGAGCATCAGCACCCCGACCACGCCATTGCGGCCTGTGAGCGGAAGATAGCAGCCGGTTCTGATGCCTTCCTCGATCATGTACCCATAAAGACGCCGGCCCTCGGGATGCCCATAAACCTCGGGATCCTTGCGGACCTGTTCGAGGCTGTCGATCCGGATACTCCTGGCCTTCCGCAATACCTGACCCGAGATCGAACCATTCATCGGCACTAACGATCCCTCGCGCATGGGTCCTCTCGCGTCGGGATTGTACAGGACGGTGACACGTAACTCTCCGCTTTCGGAGTCGGGCAGGAGCAGGACGGACACGTCACATTGCATTACGCGGAACAGATTCGTCGAAAGCGCCTCGACCACCTGCCGGAAGTCCAACCGGGATGTCACGCTGCTTGTAATTTCCAGAAGCAGGCGCAGCCGGTCGCGTTCACGCCGCAGCGCCTGTTCATGGAGGTGCCGCTCAATAGCGATTCCCGCAATGTGGCCGGCACTCTTAATCATCCGCAGGTCGACAGCGTCTGGACTGCGCACCTCACGATAATGGATAGCGAAAGTGCCAAGGACCTTGCCTTCGCGCGTGAACAGGGGCTGCGACCAGACGGCACGAATACCGTAAGGCAGAACCCGGTCGCGATAATTGTCCCAAATCGGCTCCTTCAGGATATCGGCAACATAGACCGGTTCTCGCCGATATACGGCCGTGCCGCAGGAGGCGCCTTTCGGGCCAATAGACATCCGCCCCGCTTTTGCGGCGAATCCGGGAAGACTGGGTGCGGCGGCGCAATAGACATGCTTTCCATCCGGGTCGGGAAGCCAAATGGTGCATAACGTACCGTTGCCCTGAGATTCAACCAATCCGGCAATGATCGTCAACACCTCAGACAACTCAGAACCGGCAAGAATCAGATTCAGGATGTTGAGTACGGACTCGCCGGAGAAGAAGCCTGATTCGTTCTGCGCTCGTTCAGATTCCGGCAGATCGCTTGCGGGAGATTGCGTTGCTGACTTCATAGCCAATACACCCGGTCCGGAATGCCGATCCGGCGAAATCGGAGGCCGCAAGGCGCAACCGACCGCCAACGCTCCCGGCGAAGCTCGCATCAGATACCGGCTGACGTCCGAAACTCACCGTTCCACTCGCCACAACTTTCCGCTCCGGCGCCAGAAGCAACACCGCGGAACGATGATCTTTCCTCAGGTTACACCGGTTGCCCTCGGCAGCGTCGGGGTCAGCGTCTTCGTTTCGTGCGACCCGCGACCCGCTCGCCACCCGAGTAGGAATGATAAAGGACATTGTCGTTCACAAAGATCGTTCCGGCAGATCAGTCCCAGTCGACCCTCGAAAAATCAAACGCCTGAGGGAGAATCCGCGCCGGGGCCTAGGGTTCGAGGAGGCGCAGGAGCTGTTCTCTAAACCGTATTGGCTTGATCGGCGATCCGACGTTCCGGAGCAGTTTCTGGCGGTCGGTTGGGTCGGTGATCTGCTGTATTCGGTTATCTTTAGCTTAAGCGCACAACGGACCCTTCGGCCTGTGCGCCGAAGTCAGAGAAGACGACGAGGGAAGGTTCTCCACTGGTCACACTTTGGAAGTCGACAAAACAGGAAATCCGATTGTATGAAGAACACTCGTAAGTCCTCTGAAAAACCGGTTTCCGCTGATGCAATTGCCCGGCTGGCCGAACAAGGCAAGGATGTTTCCCGTTTCTTCAGGGGTCAGGGCCGAATGGTCCAGCCGATTCAGCGCGTTAATATGGACGTCACTGCCGGCATGCTGGAGGAACTCAACAGGGCAGCTCAGGATCTCAATGTAAGCCGCCAGGCTGTTATCAAGACGCTGGTCCGGCAGGCTCTCGATCAGCACTATCTGGCACGACGAGCGAGGCACCCTCAGTCAGCGTCCTGACGGGGGCCGGCACGAACGGCCGTTGAGAACGCTCGAGGATCATGCTCGGAGCCTCCGCATGGCAGGCCCTCCGGGCAGCGCCGCAGATTCCATAAACGGCTCGCCTGGAATCGTTCGAGGCACTTCGGGCGGAGGTCATTCCCTCGCACGTTGTGGCCGTGCCGCATCCCGGCACTGGATCGGTCACAACGCTTTAGCAATCCATAACCAACACAAAACAAATCAACTACCATCTGGTTTCACCCTCAACCCGTGATCCCCGCGTGCATAATGTACTCGCCAGGCGCTGCGCGCTTGCACACCGGAGGACCCACTCATGCGCACCGAACTCCAGCGCCAGACGGCTCGCCTCAACGGCGCCAGATCCCGCGGCCCCCGCACCGCCGCCGGCAAACTGCGCTCTTCCCAAAACGCCTGCCGTCATGGCCTCTACTCGCGCCGCGTTCTCAGCCCACTCCTCCGCGAAATGCCCGCCTCCTCCGCGCAGTCCGCGCCCGCTCCGCAATTCTCCACCCCTGCGGAAGCGGCATACCACCTCGCCTGTGTCGAATACATGCAGGTGTTCGCCCTCGAAAACCGCCTTCTCGACGAGGAGATCGATCGCCTTCGCACCCTCCATCCCGGCGAGTCCGCCGACAGCCTTCTTGGCCGCGCCTGGCGCAGCCTTTCCGGCGAGAACGGGCCAAGCGAACAGCCGGCCGCCGGGGAAGTGGCTCGTGCGCAATCAAACAGCGGTGCGCCATCGAAAAGAGCGGCGCGATCCAATAATGTGATCGAAGCTCTCTGGCGTCTCCAGTCCTCCGCCTCCAGTCGCCTCGGACTTGCGATGCAGGATCTCGTCTGCTCCGCCCGGCCCGAAAAAGATGTGTTTCGCGAAACGAACCCGGCGGACTCCTCGCCCGAAGACTCCTTCTTCGGAATCACATCGGCGCACAATGCCGCGCCTCAACCCGCCCCGCCCGCCGCAGACGACGCGAAAAAGGAATTTCGCGAAACGAACCCGGCCGCGACCCACCAGCGCAAAGCCCGTCACGCCCATGCTTTACACAGCGCCGGGCGTGTGGTGCGCTCCGGCGACAAACCCTGTGGCCAGTCCGTACCGGCCTGCTCTCAGCACCGCCGCGGCGCTCCCGCCGCTTCCGCCCGCAGCGGTTCAGCGCGGATGATTGCCCTTATCTCCCGCGGCCGGGCCGTGGTTCGGAAGCAGGCGGCACGATGCTCTTCATACGCATATAAGAAACCATGCTGCCGTAGATTTCGTTGTTGTGGCCGTAATTCAGAATCAGCAGGGCCATGCGAAGATTGCGGGTCTGGCGGCCGTTCTCCTGCGTGATGTCGACCATCTCCGCGCCTGAGGCGTCCGTCAGCGAACTGTAGACGGCATCGCAGTAGGAGAAAGCATCGTTCAGGGCTTTGATGAACTCGGGCTTGGTGGTGAGTTTGGCGAGGTCGTTACCGGCGTTGGGATTCTTCTCGCCTTTGGCCTGCGAGCACCAGAGGAAGTTGAAATTCGCGACGTGGCCCAGCTGCTGGCCGAAGGTGCGCACCTCTTCCTGAGGTCCGGGGCGCAGGTTGTAGAACTCCTCGGGCATTTTCTCGGCGGAACGAACGATGTTGTTGTGGTTGTTTGTGAAGGCCGTCTTCAGCCACGTGGACAGAGGGTTGGCGTTCGCGCCTTCCTGTGCCTGGGCGAATGCGGGGACGGACAGAAATGCCAGTGTTGCCAGAATGCGTGTCGTCATGCGCCTGTTTTTATATCATGGGACGCATGAAACGGCTGAAACCTGTGGACGTCGTGATCGCCGGAGGCGGATGGACCGGGCTGCTGCTGGCAAAAGAGATTACGCATCGCACGCCTCTCTCGGTAGTGGTACTGGAGCGCGGGCCGGCGCGCAAGACCGCGGATTATGCGACAGGCATGGACGAACTCGATTACACGGTGCGGCTGCGCATGATGCAGAACCTGGCGGATGAAACGCTGACGCATCGGCATAACCCGAAAGCATCGGCGGTTCCGGTGCGGCAGTATGGGTCGTTTCAGCCGGGTACCGGAACCGGCGGCGCGGGCGAGCATTGGGGCGGGTTGTCGTTTCGGTTCTCGCCGGAGGTGTTTCGGCTGGGGAGTCATATACGGGAGAAGTATGCGGAACGCTTGCCTCCGAATGTGCAGGCGCAGGACTGGGGTCTGACTTATGACCAGCTGGAGGCCAACTACTACCGTGCTGAGCAGTTGATGGGAGTCGGCGGAAAGGCCGGGAATCTGAAGGGTGTTCAGGTGCCGGGCGGGAATCCGTTTGAGGCGCCAAGACAGCATGAGTATCCTTTGCCGCCGCACAAGTCGACGTATCTGACCGAGCTGTTCCGCAAGAGTTGTGTGGATATGGGGCTGCATCCCTATCCGGTGCCGACAGCGACGGCGAGTCAGGCTTATAAGAATCCGGACGGAGTGCAGCGGGCCGGGTGCATGTATTGCGGTTACTGCACACGATTCGGATGCATGGTCGGTGCGAAGGCGCAGCCTACGAATACGCTGCTGCCGCTGCTGGTTCATCAGCGAAACTTTGAGATCAGGAATGGCTGTCAGGTCAGGCGAGTCCTGCATAAGGAAGGGAAGGCCGAGGCGCTGAGTTATATCGATGCGGCGGGCGAAGAGTGTGAGCAGCCGGCAGGGCTGGTGATTCTCAGCTCGTGGACACTGAACAACACGCGGCTGCTGCTGATGTCGAAGCTCGGCGAGGCTTATGATCCGGCGACGGGGCAGGGAACTGTGGGGCGGAATCTGACGCATCAGGTAAGCGCCAATGTGCGGTTCTTTCTGGATAAGCCGCTGAATAACTTCATGGGATCGGGTGGCCTGGGATTCGGCGTTGACGATTTCGATGCTGACAAAGCTTTCGACCCGAAGACCGGGCTGCTGCGCGGCGGGACGATGCGGGTGACGAGTACGGGCGAGGGTCCGCTGGCGAACTTCGGGAGAGTGCCTCCGGGCGAGGTAGAAGCCGAGTGGGGATCGGAGTGGAAAAAGGCGTCGCTGAAGTGGTATGACAAGTCTTCCGCGGTGGCCTTCGAGGGCGGGCATTTTCCTTACAGGCAGAATTACCTCGACCTGGACCCGGCTTATACCGATAAGTTCGGCGATCCGCTGATCCGGCTGACTCTCGACTGGACAGACCACGAAAGGGCGCAGACCGATATGGCCGTGAAGCGCAGTTCGGAGATGGCGCGCGCCATGGGCGCCAGGGTGGGCGAGACGCGCGGCGTCGGGCCGAGATACTCGGTCACCTATTATCAGAGCACGCATATTCAGGGCGGGACGATTATCGGGCCGAGCCCGGAGACCGCCGTGCTGAATACCTTCGGGCAGCACTGGCAGGTGCCGAATCTGTTTATGACAGGCGGCTCGACCTTCCCGCAGAGCGGGTCGGGGAATCCCACGCTGACAATCATCGCCATGACTTATCGGACAGCGGATGCACTTATAGATCGGTATCTGAAGCATCAGGGGTCCCTGGTATGAAGAGACGTGAATTTCTGACCGTGCCTGTTAAGAGCCTCGGCGGCTTACTGCTTTACACCATCTCGGGCGAGCCTTTGCGCGTGGCTGCGCAGGAGAGCGGCAAGGTCAGGATCCCGCTGCTGTACCTTACGGAGGCCGAGGCGCGCGCCGTCCAGGCCGCCTGCGCCCGGATATTGCCGAGCGATGAGTCCGGGCCCGGCGCCACCGAGGCCAATGTGATCGTCTACATCGACCGGCAGCTGGCCGGGCCGTGGGGCAAGGATAAATACCGGTATACGAAAGGTCCCTGGGTCGAGTCGGTCGCCGAGCATGGGTACCAGGCTAAGGAGAATCCGCAGCAAATCTACCGTGCCGGGATACCGAAGCTCGGAGATGACTTTGCGAGTGCGCAGCCGGCGGAGCAGGATAACAGACTTAGAGCCATCGAGAAGACATTGTTCTTCCGTCTGCTCAGGACACATGCCATTGAAGGGATGTTTTCGGATCCGCTGCATGGCGGGAATGCCGGATTAATCGGGTGGCAGCTGGTCGGGTATCCGGGGCCTCTTATGAGCTATCGGGATGAGATCGATAAGTATCACGGGATGCCTTATCGGGCTAAGCCGAAGAGTCTGGAACAGGTCACCGGGCGTAAGGTCAGGGGTATGGAGGATGACCGCGGGTGAGATTCAGCGCGTCTGCTTGATTTTGCAGATCCATCGCTGGGCTCTTCTTTAGAGAAGCAGCGTCTCGATGCGATTAGCGTAGACGATGTTTTCGCAGGGCGACCAGCCAAGTACAGTGAATCGGCCATCCTGTGACGCCACGAGGGCGATCGCGTCCCGCTGGTCGTGCGCGAACTGAGCTGCCGAAAGGTGGCGGGTACCTCCGAGTTGTTCGGGTCCGGCGATAACGGGGGCCGTGCCTTCGATTGGCTCTGTGACGATCACGCGGCCAACCTGGTCCCAACCGGCCCGCCGGATGATCTTGGCGCCGAAGGCCAATAGCTCGTGCTTATTGCTGATGATCGTGGCGCCGTCCACTGCCGTCAGCCCCGCGATAGCGTCGACGACCCGGCGCAGCGCTTCCTGCCAGCGTCGACGCAATCTTTCGCCGGGATCCTCCCGCATCAGGTCTACGAGCGCGCAGAACGCGGGTGCGACAGAATATGCGATGGGTTGCAGCACGGATTCCTTCCACACTTCACTGGCCGCGGGTACTACGAGCAGTGAACCACCCCGCCCGTGCGCCCGCATGGAGACCGCGAGTTGTATCAGTACATTTACGGAATCGGGTGTATTCACTTCTGTCTGGAGGCCCAGGAGCGAGGTGAGGAGTTCGGGATGATCGGGCGCGGTGGCGGCATTTTGATCGATGACCTTGATTTCGTCACCCTGCAGCACTGCGACGTTAACGAACTTACTGGAATCGTCGCCGCGGCTGTACTTGATAACCAACAGCCCGGGCGCGACGACCTCCAGCACAAAGCAGGATTGCGGCAGACTTCGAGTCGCCCCCCAGATGCAAAGGTCGCCATTCTGGCGCGACAGGCACAGGTGAATTCCGGGGCGCTCTACGGCCGGCCCCAGCCTGGTCAAAGCCTGCGACTCGAACGGGACAGGCCGTTCGAAGACCAGCGGCATGTGGATCTGGGTTGGCCCGACGAACGCGAGAGAGACGCGTGGCGTATACGTCTCTTCCCGCCGCAGGCTTGCCCAGAATGCAACGTCGATAATGGCCTCGATGGTTTCGACATCCGGGAGAAGTCCGATGATCCCCTTGTCGTCAACACGCCTCTTGGCGAGATGCTGGTCGTAATGAGGACGCACGCGCAGCGCTGCAGCTCGCGCGGCAGGGTAAGCGGGATGTGTCACCGTGCGACCTTCGATGGCCCGTCGCGCGGGCCTCTCAGCAGAATAGCCATTGCTTAATTCAGTTTCTAATGCCCGGCTGTGTCGTTCCTGGAAGGCCCTGCTGCTCCGCAAGGCGAACGAATTTTGGGAGATGGTGGTCAGGGAGGGAATCAAACCGCCGCCAGCCTTTTCAGTGCCTTCTGCCATCAGGACTGGAGTCCGGGTTCCCGCGGTGGGGCGATCCTGGTTCAGCGCTTAAACCCGATCGCCGCGCTCTTCTTGCGGTGGTGCACATCCGACACGGCTGGATTCGCAGCTTCCAGTCCAGGAGGTCGTCCGATGTCCGATTTTGCAGGGGCAAATCCTGTAAAGACGGCTGCGTTTGCCTGTCAGTTATCGGTGGGCGTTTTCTCGATGCGGTCAATCACAATCGTGTCGAAAGGAACCTTGCGCGTTTGAAGTCTCAGGCCAAGCTTCTGCACGGCGCGAAAGAGTGCAGCGCTGGAAGTGTCCGCGCCCCCGCTCGCAAGGGCTTCACCGGGATCGCATCCCTGCGGTCCTCCGAGACCTCCGCCAGGACCGCGTCCGCCTCCATCGCCGCCACGGCCAAATCCCCCCTGGCCCGGCGCGGGCATTCCGTTTGCGCGCATCATGTTCTGCATCATCGTGAACATCACTTCCATGGGCAGATCGAGAGTCGCCTTGTAGGTACCCTTGAGCTCGGTCGCATCGATCACCGGCTTGTCAAGAAATGGAGCGAGCGTATCGGCCAGTTCCTGCATCGTAAGCTTCGACAGCTCCAGATGCATCGCACAGCCGTTGCCGGGGGACATGCGCACTGTGGAGCCATTTGCTCCCGTGGTGGTCATCGCTCCGGGGCCTCTTCCCCCGCGGCCGTCGGGACCGTCCGGGGGAGGGCCACCCCGTCCACCTCCGAACGGGGCGCCGAAGGGTCCGGGAAACAAACCGGGGGCGGAAGCACCAGCGGGCGCCGGTGCTGTCGAGTCGTCATTCGAGGACGCGATCGCTTCGAGTCGTGGCCCACCCTTGGCGACTTCGAGTGCATAGACAGGCTGATCCCGCTTCTCATGGTGAACGTCCAGCTGGAAACGTTCGGCGAGCAGCGTCTGCATCATCCTCGGCACCTGATCCTGCGACCCGCCTTCCGGCAATCGTGCCACGACGTTCCAGCGTGAACTTCGCATCCAGTCAGGTCCGGACACCTGATAGTTCTTTACGCCGAACGCGTACTGGACCATTTCGGCCAGCGAGGCAAAACTCCAGGCGAGGCGTCCCGCATCCAGTTGCATCCCGGGGCGGAATTGCTGCTGTCCGCCTCCGGCACGCCCCGGATTCGGGAATTCGGCCGCGCGAATCGAGGCTACCTCGAAAGCCGTCGCAGTTGCCTGCGCCCAAATCGCGCCGACCATCCATGCAGGGCCGGCGAGCAGGATAATGCCGGCTGGACTTGCGAGGACACGTTTCATCGTCCGTCCTGTTGTCCTGATCAGAACGTCAGACGCAGCTGCAGACTGATTTTGCGCAGATAGGTGCTGGTGCCGGACCCGGCCTGGGGGCCGAAACCGCCTTGCAGACTCAGAGCCTGTCCGAAGAATGGCGAAGACAAGTCACCATTCGGCGCGGCGAAGTTCGGGTGATTCAGGATGTTCATCGCCTCCATGCTGAGTGTGAGGTTATAGCGCTTCGGTGTGGACGCGCCGAATATGCCGCCGATGCCCGGTGGTGGGCCGCCTCCCGGAGGGCCGCCGCCTCCCGGACCGCCGCCCGGCGGCGGACCACCACCACCTGGGCCTCCCGGAGGGCCGCCGCCGCGTGCACCGCCCATACCCGGAGGCGGCGCATCCTTGTCGGCCGGGCCCGATTCGCCGAGCTTTCCGAAGCCCCACGTGCGCGAAAGCCGCAGGCTCAGATTCACCGCGGCAGGCCCGCGACCCGCGTTGCGCTGGATCGTCGGCGTTCCGGGCGCCGGATTGAGATTGAAACAGCCGAAACCGGCTGCGTATTTCAGCGAATTTCCGGTGCAGGATGAAGCAGCCACGTCCACAAGTGCAGGACGCTGCACAGCACTGCCGTCACCGTCCGGATCCGGAAGACCAGTTGTGATGTTGTACGGCGTTCCGCCGCTGACGTTGAAGAAAGGAGTAGCCTGGAACCTGAATGGCAAAGGAATGCCGGTTCCCATTACCGCGCGGTGACGCACGTCACCGAAAGAAGACGGTCCCCACTCCGCGCGCAGATTGTAAGGGTTCGCGGGCAGGCCTTCGTTGTCGTCCTTGCCGTAAGAGAGCGTGTAGAAGCCGAAAAGGAATAGCCTTTTGTAGTTCACCGTAGGCTGGATCGAGAACTGATTGGTGCGGCTGAAGCCAACCGATTCGCTGGCGATACGGACCGTCTGATCGCCATATGGGTAGATGCCGGTCCCCGGATAAGGCGCGTTGGCGTCGACAGTGCGGAGCAGATGCACGCCGCGGCCGTTGATGTAATTGGCGCTCAGACGAACCGACTTCGTCACCTGGCGGTCCGCCCCGATGTTGGTCTGATAATTTCGGGGCGCGACAAAATTTTTGTCGACCGGCTGCAGAGTCTGCTGCTGGAGATTTCCCGCGAGCGAAGTGACCGAGGGAACGTTCGGAAAGAAATCCGGATTTGCGATCAGATACGACTGCTGCGTCACGCCGTTGTAGCGAATCGAATTGAGTGTATTCGTGTCGGCGAGCCGGTCGTAGAAAATGCCGAACCCGGCGCGCAGAACGGTCTTGGCAGGTCTGCCGCCGCGCCCATCGATGCCCCAGGCGAGGCCGAATCGCGGCGCCCAGTCGCCGAAGTCGCGGATGTTCGTCTGCGCTTCATACCGCAGGCCGTAGCTCAGCGTCAGGTTGGGTCGGACCCTCCAGTCATCGTTGAAGAAGATTCCGATGTCAAACTGGTCGACCTGCGTGAGCGGAGTCCCTGCGTTTAGAGAGAAGAATGAAGCGCCGCCGCCGGCCGCACGAATCTGCGCGGGCGTATAGCCATCCTGCTGCATGGCGAGCGTGAGCTGGTAGACCTGCAGCGCGGTCAGAGGCACCGAAGTGCCGGCGACCGGCTGATTGTTCGCGCCGAGCTGTTCGCCCTGGCCGCCGAGAAATGTGAAGGCGCCGTTGAAATTCAGCAGCGAGGTGTCGTTGTTGAACGATTGCCGCACGCGTCCACCCCACTTGAAGGTGTGCGTCTTGTGGGTCAGCGTGGACATGTTGTTGAACTCCAGCTTGTTCGTGAGGTTGTGCGAGTCGCCCACCGTCGAACTCCCGCTGGTGAAGGCGTCGGTCACCGAAATCGACGGCGCGGCGCCGTTGACAACATCGCCCGTCGTGGTGCGCATGTACTGAAACCGGAATTCATTGATCAGATTGGGGCCGAGCACC
>Ga0182030_10008792_pt1 | contig 20811 bp, 16 predicted proteins | sample 812S3MmetaG_FD_121299 | JGI IMG/M metagenome (GOLD analysis project Ga0182030, IMG submission 121299) | Permafrost microbial communities from Stordalen Mire, Sweden - 812S3M metaG (Illumina Assembly) | ecosystem: Environmental > Terrestrial > Soil > Wetlands > Permafrost | place: Sweden...
CGCAATGACGCGCTTTTTTTAAGCTTGGGGCAATTTGGGGGGGCATAGATTTGACAACTTTTTAAAAGTTGTCAAATCTGGTCAATCAGCATTTTCGGTATCTGGCGCCGGTAAATTGCGTTGCATCATTTCTTCTATTTGCTTTAGCTGTTCGGGGTGGAGTTGCTGGAGGGCTTCCTGTTTTACAATGGTGTTGTTTATTTGTATGTAGTTGTGTTGAGTGCCGGGTATGGATAGCTGGCCTTTGCCCTGAAATTTTTCGAGTAATTCGAAGTAGAGCCGCATGGCGGGTACGCTGTTATCGCGGGAGGTGGCGGCCTTTACAATGCGGGTTAGTACGTGCGGGGCCATAGCGCTGAAGTTACGGATATGTTCGGCATACACTGAGGCATCTTCGCCTTCGCTGAGGTGTTTATTTACGGTTTGCCTGCTGAAGCCGGTAATTTCGGCAATGTAATTTTGTGTTGGCATTTGTCCGTTTGTGCACAGAGCGGTATAAATAGCCTGGGTAATTTTTTGATGGTTGTTTTCCCAGGCTATGCGGTTGCCGGATAGCTGGAGGGCCGCGCCCATAATATTAGAGAGCCGGATGTATTCGCTATTTGCCTTTTCCATTTTTTGGCGCAGCAGTTTGGTTAACTCCGCGTGTTCGTGTTCTTCCAGGCGTTCAAAAGTTTCTGGTGTAATTTTTGAGGTAGCAATTATTTCTTCCAGGTGTTTATGCAACCGTTTTAAATAGGCGGGGGTATATTCTGTGCTCATAAGTATTGATTTTATTACAAATTTAAGCCGTTACTGCGCAATGTATTTGCGCAGTAATTTTAACAAACGGGTTGACACAAAATTTACTTACAGTTTGTTGATAATGAATTAATTGAGTTTGCTTAAGTACTGAAATGGGTTGACACATTTGGGGTGTAAAGGCAGCCCCTCCCGTCCCCGAAGGGGAGGCTAATACAAAACAGCCTCCTCACCTAAATCCTCTCCTTCGGAGAGGATTTAGCAGCCGAGCAGCCTTTACCACCTCCAGGGCGGCTCCTCCTAAAATAGGAGGAGAGTTTAATACAAGCAGCCGTGTTGGTTGTTTCGCGTGAGGAGGTTCGGCTACGATTACCATGACATCAGGAGGAGAGTTTAAATACAAGCAGCCGGCCCCTTCCGTCCCCGAAACGGGGAAACCAAGGCAAAATACATGCTTACATTTCAGCTTTTTCGATATGCAATAGTTTGCAATATAGTTACTACAGAAATTGCATGGTGGTGGTTTTCGGCTTTGGTTTCCCCGTTTCGGGGCGGAAGGGGTTGAGACATGTAGATAAAACACAATATTTTCGGGTATGGAGAGAATAAATTTGCTCTATAGACAAGCCTCTGGTGGGGGTATAGAGGGTGGTGGGTATCCGTAATTAACGAACACGTCAACTGCGAAAGCCGCATCTTCCGTACAGCTATTACGCCACCAGCGCTGCGGCGCCAAATACACCTGCGCTGTCCCCTAATTCCGGCTTTAAAACAGGCACAGTTACAATAGGGTTGAAAATAAACTGTTTCAGGCTTTCAACGCCATCTTTATAAATCAGGTCTATGTTGCCTACGCCCCCGCCTACTACAATGATATCCGGGTCGAGTATATTGGTAACTACTGATACTGCCTTACCAAAAAAGTAACAGAGGCGTTCCATTGTTTTCGAGGCGGCCGCATCTTTGCCAGCCAGGGCCGCAGCGTATATTTCATGAAGCTTAAATGAGTTACCGGTCAGTCCCAGATAATATTTTTCAAGCGCCGGGCCGGAAATAACCGTTTCCACACAACCATCCCTTCCGCAATAACATTTACCACCTGAGGCATCTAAAAAATTATGGCCCCATTCGCCGCCTATGCCGTGGTGCCCGTCCCAAACCTTTCCATCAATCACTATTCCACCGCCAACTCCCGTACCCATGATGATACCGAAAACCATACGCGCACCGGGGAATCGCTGTTTTACCGCCCCCCAATGGGTTTCGGCCAGTGCAAAACAATTGGCGTCATTGGCAATAATTACTGGCATTTGTAAAAGCGCCTCAATATCCTTTTTAAAAGGTTTGCCAATAAGTGCTGTGCTGTTACAGTTTTTCATCAGGCCGGTACTCGGCTCCATAGCGCCGGGCGTTCCAATACCTATGGTTGCAGGTATAAGGCCACTCTGTGTTTTCATTTCTTCAACCAGCAAATGAATCTGCTTTAAGATATGCCCATACCCCAGCTGCGACTCTGTATTTACCCTGATTCTTAGCAGCGGTTCTGGTTTTACAAGCGATGGAAGAATGGCGCCTTCTATTTTGGTTCCGCCCAAATCAATACCCCATAATGGCTGCTGCATTTTTTCCGGATTAATTTCTATTGACAAAATAAATATAGCCACAAAGGGGTTCATACCAAATTGTTAGCCCTGGGCACGGTTTAACCTGCCTGTTGTTTGGGACATTTGTGACTGGTGCGACAAAGTCCCACCAGTCACAAATGTCCCACCAAAGCCCTATGATTAAAAGAAATTATTTCATGTATTTTCGAACGCGTGAGCATTAAACCAAAACTGGGCCTTTTTGACCTTACTATGATTATTGTCAGTTTGGTTATTGGCATTGGTATTTTTCGCAGCCCTGCAATTGTAGCACAAAAGGCCGGCACGCCAGCAGTGTTTTTTACAGCCTGGATATTAGGTGGGTTTATCAGCATTTGCGGTGCACTGACTTTTGCCGAAATCGGCTCGCGGTTTCCAACAGCCGGCGGGTTTTACCGCATATTCTCTTATTGCTATCACCCTGCCTACGCTTTTATGCTTAACTGGTCGCTCGTTATTATTAATGCTGCCAGTGCGGTGGGGGTTGCTATTGTGGGCGCCGGGTACATTAATCCCGTTTTGCTGCCATTGGCTTATCAAAACGATACCGGCATAAAACTAACTGCTGTTGCGGCCATACTTATTTTATACGGGCTAAATTTTATGGGTATCAAAATGGGCGCACGCACCCAAAATATTCTTAGCCTCATTAAAATTGCCATGCTCATTGTTTTCTGCTGCGCCCTGTTCGGCCCCCCCCATGCTTCACCAGTATCAGTATTGTCCGATGGCCAGGGTGGATTTGATTTTATAAAAGCCCTGGGTGTAAGCCTGATATCCGTCTTTTTTACTTATGGGGGTTATCAAAACACTATCAACTTCGGTGCCGATATACGCCAGCCAGCGCGCAATATGCCCAAAGCCATTTTTGCAGGCATGGGTATTGTTATTATACTGTATCTGGCTATTAATTTCGCTTATTACAGCGTCCTGGGTTTCGAAACCGTACAACACTCAAAATTGCTGGCAGCCGAACTGGCCGGCTCTTTTTTCGGGCCGGTGGGCTATACCCTTGCATCGCTGGCAATCTTTATTTCGGTGCTGGGTTTTATCAATACTTCGTTAATGAGCAACCCACGTATTTACTATGCCATGGCCGAAGACCATATACTGCCGCCAGTGTTTAAAAAGCTGAACGAAAGAACAATGACCCAGGAGTTCGGGCTTTCATTTTTTGTAGCACTGATGCTTATTTCGCTCGTTTTGCTTGGCACCTTCGAAAAAATAGTGAATTACGTAATGTTTATTGATAGCCTGTCACTGGTATCAGCCGCAGCCACCATTTTCGTTTTCAGAAGAAGGGCAAAAGCCGATGGCGCAACTGCCAATAACGAAATCTTTCAACTCAGGTTTTATCCCTGGGTGCCCTTACTTTTTATGCTGGTTTTATTGATAGTTATGTTCAATGTATTAGTATCCGATACACAATCGGCACTGTACGGATGTATTATTTTTTTAGCGGGTTATCCATTGTATTGGATTTTAAGAAAAGTGGTATCGCAGTAACTAAAATGTCATTAAGTTAAACCGATACACAGTTCTTTTTGCGCTGCGCTACCTCCCAGCCTCCGAAGCGGAGGAGCATCCACGCAGCAAAAAGAACAACTTTGCCCGGTGGTTGTATTTTGTATTGCTGGGTAGCGGTTCTCCCGCGTAGTTTATCCCGCTTTTTTGCGGGAGGAGTTAGAGGGTTTGCGTGGATGCATTTCCTTAACTTAACGACATTGTCCGGAGGGCAGTTCAACTTTTATCCTCAATACCTTAGCTTCGCCACAATCCAATAAACAAACTTTGAACCGCAACATCCTGCTCGCTTTTAAAATTCTGCTCTTCCTTTTAATGAGTTGGTTTATTGCCGACCAGCTATTTTTAAAAAACGACTTTAAAACCCAGCTTGCATTTTGCATTCAGCATTTACAGGGCCATAAATTCTATTTATTTCTTCTCGCTGTCCTTCTAATGCCCCTCAACTGGGGCCTTGAAACCATTAAATGGAAAGCCCTCCTTCAATCAGAGGTGCCAGGCAGCAGGCTTCTTAAATCAATCATTGCCGGTATTACAGTAGGTTTTGTAACTCCCGGCCGCACTGGCGAATTTGCGGGCCGCGTCATGTTTTTAAATGACAACAACGGGGCAAAGGTCTTCTATCTCAGTTCCATCGGCGGCCTGGCCCAAACGGCTGCATCGCTGGTAATTGGAGTTCCTTTTGTATTTATCTGGAGTAATGACCCTTTCATTACCGAAATAATAACTGCATCAGCCGCAGTTTACCTGTTAGTATTCTTCCGGTTCGATCTCTTAAACAGGCTTCTGTCGTCCTGGTCATTCCTCCAAAAATATGGCCTCGTAATCGAACATGGCGACCTCCCTGCTATCGGAACACAGGTTTATGTGCTTTTTCTTTCCGCCCTCAGGTTTACCGTTTACACCCTGCAATATGTGTTGCTGCTGATGTTCTTTGGCGTTAGCACCAATATGCTGGCATTGTTTACGCATAGTGTTGTTTACCTGCTGGCACAAACATTCTCACCCCTCATGCCCCTGCTCGATTTTAGTTACCGCGGGGCCAGTGCCTTATATGTGTTTAAAAACTTTTCAAACAACAACATTGCCATATTAAGCACCGTAATGATGGTTTGGTTAATTAACCTGGTAGCGCCCGCAGTTATCGGCTACTTTTTCATTTTAAAGCGCAAAGTGATTTACCTGCCGCGCTTTAAGTCCTGAAATAAAATCCCCCTTAATCGCTGATGAGATTTGGATATTTATAAAATCAGTTTTCATTTAGGCTGTTCCCCTCTCTTTGAAAAACTAATCGTCACCCAAATTTTTGATCGGCCTAATTCTTGTATCTGGCTGTTTTTTCATCCGGCCTCTAAGCAATTTCCGTTAAGAAAATGATTCATGCGTGGCCAAAAGGAAAAAAACGCTGTATGAGACCAGCCGAATGTTAACTAAAAGCGCTGATAGCCGTACCGTCAGCTAAAAGCGCTGATCTTGCGTCGAGTTCGTTTATTTCCCTGCGTGGAGAAGCATTTTTAGGAAATTGCTTAGCAGCCTTGATTTTTTGGTTCTTTTTTATCAAGAAAAAAGAACGGCCATTATTGTTAGCAGGCAAAGGTTAAAATTTGGGTAAGACATAGCCGAAAAAAGAGATGGGTGTCCGAAGAAAAGCCTGTCCCACCGCTTTGGACGGGAGGGTCCGTTGGCTGTTTGGCTATTTTGCGAAGGAAGTTAGTTCCCTGAAATAAATCCAGCCAACTATCCCCGCGGAAAGATACTTTTGGCTTTTGTTTCTCATTAATCTTTCTCCATGTCTGCAACCGATACCGGTACCTTCTTCAAAACACTAAGCGATAGCATCACCGCACAACAGTTTATAAAACTAACCCTCAGCGACCGCCGCGATAAAAGCAACAACCTGAAAAACATTTTTGTAAAACCGGTTGTGCTCAAATCGGGTTTCATGCTCTCTTTTGTTTACAGGCACCCCACAAAAGATATCACCAAAAATTACGAAACACAGGAAGGAACAGACCTGCTTAAAGACATGCTTGAAAAAGGTTTTTATAAAGCAGACCTGTTTACCACAACTAACGATTTGCACCTTACCCTTACTAAAAACGGCAAAAGCATTTTAACCCAAAAAACGGCGGCTAATCAGCAACCCCCGGTTACTGAACACGACAAAACCAAAAAACGATATGTAATCCCTGAAAACAACATCTACCTGCGCGAGTTAGGCATTACAACCGCCGAAGGCAAAGTAAAAAGCGATAAACAGGATAAATTCAGGCAGATAAATAAGTATGTTGAAATAGTAGAGGGCATCGTCCACTCCGCCTCACTCTCCCCTGATTTTAGCATTGCAGATATGGGCGCCGGCAAAGGCTACCTCACTTTTGCTTTGTACGATTACCTTACCAACAGTTTGCACATGACACCTAAAGTAACCGGTGTTGAAATGCGGAAAGAACTGGTTGAAAACTGCAACAACATAGCAGCCAAAGCAGGCTTCAATCAACTAAACTTTATCACCGGTTCAATAGATACTTCCGAAATCCCCGCCACGGATATGCTGATAGCTTTACACGCCTGCGATACCGCTACCGACCAGGCCATCTATCGCGGCATTACATCCGGCGCAAAAGTTATCATCTGTGCCCCATGTTGCCATAAACAAATCCGCAAAAGCATGAAACCGGCTAATGACATAAAAGCAATTACCAAATATGGTATACTTGAAGAAAGGCAGGCCGAAATTTTAACCGATGCTATGAGAGCCCTGATACTTGAAGCTTTCGGTTACCAAACAAAAGTGTTTGAATTCATATCTACAGAACATACACCCAAAAATATAATGATAGTAGGAGTAAAAACCGAAGTCAGCGCAAAAACCAATCCGGCCGCCATTGAACAACTCAAAAATTTAAAGGCGATGTATAATATCGAATATCATCAACTGGAAAAGTTGATGAATATATAGACGGGTCAAAAAAAAGGCCCTTACCTTTCGACCGGTGCTTCTATCTACTTCTATAAGACCTGGTCAACCCTGAATTTTTAATCAGACTATTCATATAATCTGGCTGTATTTTCAACCGGCCTCTAAGCTATTTCCGTTAAGAAAATCATGCATGCGTTGCCAAAAGAAAGAAACGCTGTATGAGACCAAAGCACAGTAAACTATAAGGGCCTATAGCCTCACAGTAAGCTACAACAACCGCCGGTGCATCGAGTTCGTTTATTTCCTGCGTGGAGCATGATTTTTAGGAAATTGCTTAGCAGCCTTGTCCCGATAGCTATCGGGATTGGTTCTTTTTTATCAAGTCCTTAGATCCCGATTTTTCATCGGGGAAAAAAGAACGGCAATTATAGTTAGCCGACTAAACTTAAAATTTTGGTCCAGTTAGTTTTCTGAAGAGAGCGGTGTCCGTTGTAGCGGACGGGGGGGGAGTTTGTATTTGGCCATTTTCTCAAAAACAGTCCAATCCGCTAAAACCCTAAATAAGTTTTCTTAACTAACCCTTTACCCGCAAGTTTGTTACTTTGCATAAACAGAATCTGTTTAACTTGAATTGAAATTAAAAGCAACCGTCCTTGCCACAAAAACCAAATATCAAAATATATCTCCTGTTCATTTTTGTCATGGTGTCATTAACCGGCCGGGCACAGATACTTAAAGCTGCTGCGCGAAAAACCGGCAAATCAAACCTCGAAAAACTGCTCAGCGAAAAAGAATGGGAGCAGTTATTCCCCAACAGGTATGGCAAAGGTGAAAACGATGTCAAATCAAAAAACGATTTCTACTCGTTCGCTGCTTTCCTGGCTGCAGCAAAAGCATTTCCGCAATTTTTAGCTGAAGGCGATGAGGCTACACAAAAAAGAGAATTGTCAGCCTTTCTCGCTAACATATCCCAGGAAACCACCGGTGGTTGGGACGATGCACCCGGAGGCTATTTTAAATGGGGATTATGTTATTTGCAGGAGCAAGGCCATCCAAATCCCTCGTACGTTGACGCCCAAAATGAATTATACCGACCGGTAAAAGGCAAAAAATATTATGGCCGAGGCCCCAAGCAATTAAGCTGGAATTACAACTACGGCCAGTTTAGCCAGGCCTGGTTTGGCAATAAAGATACCCTGCTGCAAAACCCCGATTACCTGGTTCAGGACCCTGTAGTTTCTTTTGCATCTGCCCTCTGGTTCTGGATGACCGCCCAGGACCCCAAACCTTCCTGCCATGATGTAATGACCGGTAAATGGAAACCTACTGCCGAAGATATTAAAAAAGGCCGCCTGCCCGGTTTCGGCACCACCCTCAACATCATCAACGGCGGCCAGGAATGTGGCAAGCCCGAAGGAGAAAGAACAAAATACCGCTACGGGTTTTACAAATACTTCTGCAAATACTTTAAAGTAGCCCCCGGTGAAAACATTGAATGCACAGACCAGAAGCCTTTTAAATAATAGTCAGATTTGACAACTTTTAAAAAGTTGTCAAATCTTTACTCAGCCACACTAACATCCGGCGGCAGCAACTTATACAACACCGGTGTAACCAACCTTGCCAAAAGGGTAGATGAAATCAATCCCCCAATCAGCACCCATGCCAGCGGCGAGTAAAGCGGGTTCCATTCCAAAGCCAGTGGCAATAGTCCACCAATAGCGGTCATAGAGGTTAAAACGATGGGCACAAACCTTATCTCCCCGGCTTCCCGTATGGCTGCCTCAATATCCTTCCCTTGCTTCCGCAACTGGTTCGTAAAATCAACTAACAGGATGGTATTTTTCACTTCAATCCCAACAAGCGCTATAAGCCCGATTACAGCCACAAACGATAAAGGATACCCAACCGCCAGCAAAGCCCCGATTGCGCCTATAATACCCAAAGGAACAACCGACAGTACTATTAATGTGCTCTTAAAGCTCTTAAACTCCAATATCAGAACCCCGATAAAACCAAAAACAGTTATCAGGATGATAGTTCCCAACCCCCCAAAACTTTCCTGTTTGCTTTCAACCTCACCCGCCACCACATAGCTGTAACCCTCATTAAACTTCAGCTTCTCCAGTTTCTTAACAATGGCATCATTTACATTATTGGTCAGGTACCCCGATTTAATAAAGGCTGTTAAAGCCACATACCGGTTCTTGTCGTAATGCTTAATGTTATTCGGCGAGGTTTCGAAAATTACATCCGCAATCTGGTTAAGCGGTATGGCCGTTCCCATAATGTTGTTTACGTAAAGGCGCTTAAACACATCAAAGCCCTGCACCTTGTCGGTTTTAGGCAGCGTTACATGTATGTCTTCATCGTTGTTAATGTCGTTCTGAAAAGTGCCCACATTCAGTCCAGCTACGGCAAGCCTTACTGCCCGGTTGGCATCAACAATCGAAATACCCATCATACCGGCTTTTTCTTTATTGATATGCACCCGCAAACTTGTTGATTGGGTCGACAATGGGTTATTAATATATATGGTGCCGGGCGTAGATTTAAATATATCCTCTACCCGGTATGATAAGGCACGCAGCGAATCCAGGTTCTCGCCAAACAAACGGATTGCAATAGGTGCCTCTATAGGCGGCCCCTGTTCAAAATCCTTCACTTCAATTTTAGAATTCGGGTAAGATTGAAAGGTACTCCGCAGTTCATCAATAAACCTTTGCTTCTCCAGCGGCTCGGTAGATGGCTGCAGCTGAACAAATATCTGTGCAAAATTTTCCGCTTCGCTTTGCTGAATTGCGTTGTAGTAAATACGGGGGTTACCTTTGCCTACGTTGGTAGCATACGTTTTAATTAGTTTGTGCCTGTTCAACTCACTCTCAACGTATTTGGCTATCCGGTCAGTTTCGTATAAGTTAGTTCCATCCGGTGTTTCGATGTTTACCATAAACATCGGCTTCTCACTTTTAGGAAATAAGCTAAACCCTATCACCGGTATTAAGCTAAGCGCTCCTGCAAAAAAGCCTATGGCCACCAATAAGGTAATAGCCGGCCGCTTCAATGCCCTGTCAAGAAAAACAGCATAAGTCAGGTGAATACCTTTCTTCAATCCGCGTAAAAATATATTCCCTTCTGCATTCTCGTGGTCGGCCAGTATAATACTGGATAAAAAGGGCACAATAGTAAGCGACACAAACAGCGAAGCCAGAATTGTAAATATAACCGCCATTGGCATCGACCGGATAAAATCACCTGAAGCCTCAGGCATAAACACCAGCGGTAAAAAAGCAAATATCAGAATGGCTGTGCAACCCAATACAGCCAAACCGATTTGTTTGGTTGCTTCTATAGCGGCCACGCGCCTGGATATGCCGTTACGCATAAACCGCTCAATATTTTCAACCACTACTATACTATCATCCACCAGCAAACCCAGCGCCACTATAAAACCTACAATACTCAGCTGGTTAAGGTTATAACCAAATACATTCAGCAAAGCAATCCCTATAGCCAGGGAGAGCGGAATAGAAAGCATAACCACCGATGAAGCCCTGAAACCCAAAGGCAACAACGTAATCAGCACCAGTAAAATGGCAATACCGAAATCGCGGGCAAAATGGTCAAGTCTTTTTTCAACCCCTTCGTGCTGGTCGAAAATTTTAATGAAGGCCATGCTTTTCGGCAGTTCACTCTTAAATTTTTCGGCTACAGGTTTCACACCTTTATCTACCTCAATAATGTTCTCCTTCTCTTTCAATGATGCCGTAACAAACACCGCCCTGTGGCCATTGGCCCTTACAATGTCTGTTTCTTCAGCATAGTCTTCAGTAACGGCAGCAACATCGCGCAGGTAAACTATCTGCGTGCCTGAGGTTGAAACAATGGTATTCCTTATCTGTTCCGCATCGGCATATTTACCGGTAGTTCTTACGTTAAACTTCTTTGTATTTATGTTAACCGAACCGGCAGGGATATTTACATTTTCGCTTTGCAAAGCACCGAGGATATTATTCAGCGGTATTTTATATTGCGCTATCTTCTCAATATTCAACTCAATGTTAACCCGCAAATCAGGATAGCCGTTTGTCTTTACATTTTTCAGCGATTTGTTTTTCTCCAGCTCCTTTTTAAGTTTATCCGCCTCCATACGCAATTGCGCAAAAGAGGCGTTCTCGCTTACTATGGCGTACTGGTAAATATTTACATCGCTGCTACTTGCTTTTTGTATGTCCAGGCTATAAAGGTCCTGCGGCAAATCTTTACGGAGCGCATTTACCTCGCGCACCAGTTCCTGGTATTTGTTGTCAATGTTGCTTCCGTATTTGTAAAACACGCCAATTACAGTAACCCCGTCATTAATTACCGAATTCACCTTTTTAATATCATCCAGTTCGTTCACCCTTTTTTCAATAGGGTCAACCACCAGGTTTTCCATATCCTTTGGGCTGGTTCCGGGGTATACCACAACAATGTAATATTGCGGCGCATCAAACACCGGGTCCTCACTTCGCGGCATATTCAACATGGCCGAAATACCCAGCGCAAAAAGCGCCACAAAAACAACCAGCGTAAACTGGTAGTTCTTTACTGAAAATTCGGTAATCCTCATACGTACATTTTTATATAGTCAACAGACAATAAATCAGCTCCTGTTATTCTTCAACCTTTACCGTCACTCCATCCGTTAAATAGGCCGAGCCGTCGGTTACTACTTTCATTCCCTTCTCTATACCTGAAACCAGCATAACCGTTCCGTCTTTCATAAAAGCTACTTTAACCGGCTGCTTATGGGCTTTATTATCAGCAACGGTATAAACAAATGCTTCTTTGCCATTGCCTTCAATAACGGCATCGACCGGTATGGTTACATAAGTGGCATCATTATCAGGTTTTATCCCGGTCTTGGCGAATAACCCGGTAGCCAGGGCTTTCTTACAGCCATTCAGTTTTATTTCAACCTGATACAAACCGCTCATAGGGTCCGGCGCCTGGGCCATTTGCGAAACAGTTCCCGCAAATGTTTCATCCGGATAGGCATCTATTTTCACTGTTGCAGTATTACCGGGCTTCAGGCGTGCCCAATCCTTATCTGCTATACCCACCTTAACCAACCAGTCGTTAGTACCTGCTGAGTTCATAAAAAATACCGGCATCCCGGCACCGGCTATTTCACCTTCATTCATAATCTTCTTAACTATCTTTCCATCAGTAGTGGCGCGTATCTCAGCATAGCTCTTGTTAAACTTCGCCATCTCATATTGCTGTTTAGCCACATTCAAACCAGTTGTAACGTTTTGGAACTGTTCAAGCGAGGCCACAGTATCTGTATACAGGTTTTTAGTCCGGTCATAATCCCTTTGTGCTTTATCCAGCCCTTCTTTAGCCTGCTCCACCGTAGCATTTATTTCCGTCAGGTTGATACTGGCTAATAATTGTCCTTTACGAACAGATTGTCCCTCTTCAACATAAATGCGTTCAATAACCCCACCGGTCTTAAATGATAACCTTGCTTCAGTAGCTGATGAAATAAACCCGGGTGCAATCACCGGTTCAGTTATCACCTGGCTTTGGGCCGCAAAAAGTTTTACCGGTATTTCGGTCACATCTGCAACCGAACTCACTTGCTTTTCCTTTTGCTTACAGGCAACAACAAGTACAGTCAGCGCTACTACAGCAGTTACAGTGGTGAGGATTGTTTTGATCTTCATAACCAATATTTTTATTGTTGATTAATATTAAAGCTTGCGTTCGCGCGTTCCAGTTCGGTATATTTTATCCAGGCATCGAAATAGGTAATTGATTTCTGCAGGCTGGCAAGCGTACTCTCGTTCCGCGCATCCAGGTATTCTATGTACAATGCCTCCCCCTCCTTATATTTTTTATCCATTAACCCATAATACTGGGTTGCCGAAGTTTCCTGCTCAATAGCACTACTGAAATTTTGTTTTGCAGAAACGTAGGAATTAGCTGCTGTAGAGGCCGCCAGTTGTAGCTGGCTTTTGGCATATTTTGTTTGCGCGCTTAAAGCGTTCATTTCAAACTTCGCCTGCTTCACCCGGTATACATCGCTCATGCCCTTAAACAAACTCCAGTCGCAGCTGACACCAATTAAGTAGTAGCGGCTACCTGAGTTGAATTGAAAATCAGAGGCCTGCGAGCCCAGGTCGATTGAAGCTCCTACTTTCGGAACCCATGACGCCTTTTTCAAATCCAAAACCGATTGATCTATTTTTGAAGCCAGCATCAGCTTGGCAAGTTCTTCCCGCCTGTCAGATGTTAGCGACAGGTCATCGGGTAACGGAACAGCATTTCCTAAAAGAGCTTCATCAATTGTAATATCAGTATCTGCCGTTTTATTGATTAAAAAATTAAAATAAGCAGCGGCGTTCTTTTTAGTATTTTTTGCTTCATTCAACTGCGCTTCAATTTTACTCACCTCACTTTTCGAACGCGATAAAAAATACACCACTTCTTTTCCGTTATCTACCAGCTTCTGATTTACCCGCTCACTTTCTTTAACCATGTGTAAAGCATTTTCGTAAATGGTTATGGCCTGCACTGCTTTCAGGTAATTGAAGTAAGCCACCTTTATATCCTTTACCAGCTCCCGCTTGTAAATAGCAACTTCATTCTGCTGCATTTTTATCTGGTCTTTTTTAATACTATGGTTATACCACACCTCAGCGTTAATAACCGGCATCGCCACCTGGAAATAAGCATCATAAAAATTAGAGGGGTTCAATTGGTACGAAACATTACTTAATGTGGGATATTTTGGGCTACCCGGTGCCAGCACCGAATTTATCCCGTTCAGGTTTTGATACACGGGGTTCATCATATCGCCAATTGGTACATCAATTGTTCTCCCGCCCTTATCATCAATATAATTTGCCTCCAGGCTTATGCTGGGAAAAAACATCCCCGTTGCTTCTTTTAAAGCATACATGCTTTTGTGCAGTTCAAAATTTTGCTGATGGATAGCTTCATTGTCGGCTATGCCCTGCTGCACATAGTTACTCAGTATATCGCTTTGCGCATTTACAACTGACGATGTAATAATCAGCATCAAGAATATTTTCAACGGTCGCATACTTTTATGTATTAAATTTATGAACAGTGTTTAGTTTAAGGACAAAAAAATATTATGTATGCATTAACACCATAAACTCATCCAAACATTGGAAAAGCATCTTCTTCAATTGCGGATCGGTCAGGTTCATAACTGAATAGCGATCTCTTATTTTCAAAGACACCAATCCATGCACTGCACTCCAGGTATACATCGATGCTACCACCGGGTCCTTCGTTCTTATCAGTTTTTGCTCAATACATTCAGTTATTGTTGAAAGTAAAAGTGAAAAAGTAGTTTCCCCATATTGCCAGCATTTCTCATCCCCGTGTTTTTCTTTCAGCGCATTCATCGGCGAGCGCATAATAAACATCAAATCGTAATACTCCGGATTCTTTAAAGCAAACTCTACATAAATCCCACCTATTTCACGAAGACGCTTCAGCGGATTTTTTATTTTCGCGGCTTTCTCCATTTCTTTTAACAACAATTGAAAGCCGATATTATGGATGGCAAAAAATAATTCATCCTTATCCTTAAAGTACAAGTAAATGGTGGCCGGGCTGTATTCAATCTTCTCCGCAATATTTCTGATAGATGTTTTTTCATACCCGTCTTCCAGGAACATAAGCGTAGCCGCTTCCACAATACGATCGCGCATTTCCATTTTTTCCCGCTCTTTTCTTTCAACTATGCCCATAATATTTTTTAATAACAGTGCAAATTTACTAAACAGTGTTTAGTAAATCAAACTTTTCAAAAAAAAAATTCTTCCCGGGTTCATTCAACGATAGAAAGCCGATTAGTTATCCCAATTGCTTTTCATCGTAAAGATCATAATTAATCAGCGTTCCATCTGAATTAGAATTTCCCAAAATCAAAAGTCCCCTTGAAATTATCAAAGGGACTTCTGTATTTTCTCAATACTTTATACTTGCTACTTAATACTCCTAAGAAATACTCATTTGTATCTTCTTCTGAATATCAGCAACTGCTTCTCTGAATTCCTGGTCGGTATCTATCAGGTTCTGAACTGCCTGGCATGAGTGAATAACAGTTGAGTGATCCCTTCCGCCAAAATGTTTTCCAATTACTTTCAAAGAATTCTTCGTATAGTTCTTAGCAAGGAACATCGAAAGCTGGCGCGCCTGAACAATCATTCTCTTTCTTGTCTTCTCGCGCAACATATCTACAGGTACTGTAAAGTAATCGCAAACAGTTTTCTGAATATAGTCTATCGAAACCTCGCGGCTTATGCTCTTCACAAAATTCTTGATAATCTTCTTCGCTAAGTCAAGGTCAACTTCTTTCTTGTTCAAAGATGCCTGCGCAAGTAAAGAAATTAATGCAGCCTCCAGTTCGCGCACGTTAGTGTTAATATTGTAAGCAACAAACTCAACTACTTCGCGGGGTAATTCAATACCATCAGCATACATTTTCTTTTCAAGTATTGCAATCCGTGTTTCAAAATCCGGAACCTGCAAATCTGCACTTAGTCCCCATTTAAAACGCGAAAGCAATCTTTCTTCCATTCCTTCCAGATCTCTCGGAGGCCTGTCGGAAGTAAGAACAAGTTGTTTTCCATTCTGATGAAGGTGATTGAAGATATGGAAGAAAATATCCTGAGTCTTTTCTTTGTTGCCAAAGAACTGGATATCATCCATAATCAAAACATCAATCAATTGATAGAAGTGAACAAAGTCGTTAACCGAATTATTTTTTACCGCGTCAAAAAACTGGTTGGTAAATTTTTCACTCGATACATATAATACCGTCTTGTTCGGAAAATTTTGTTTTACCTCATTGCCTATAGCCTGGGCTAAGTGCGTTTTTCCTAAACCCACTCCTCCGTAAACTACCAAAGGATTGAAAGCAGTACCACCTGGTTTTTGTGCAACCGCATAACCTGCACTGCGGGCCAAACGATTACAGTCGCCTTCAACAAAAGAATCAAAATTGTAATTCGCGTTCAACTGCGAGTCAATGTTGATTTTTTTCAAACCCGGTATAACAAACGGGTTTTTGATGTGGTTGCCGGTTAAGAAATAAGGGAACCCAACTTCCGGGTTCGATGAGTTTCCTGAATTATAGTTCGGATAATCAACTGTAGATGGTAAATTTCCGTTGGAAGAATTTTCAACTACTATTCTGTACTCCAGCCTTGCAGTGGTGCCCAATTCGCGTTTAACCGTTTTGCGCAACAATGATACGTAGTGCTCTTCGAGCCACTCGTAAAAAAACTGGGATGGTACTTGAATAGTAAGAACAGCTCCTTTCAATTCTACAGGTTTGATCGGTTCGAACCAGGTTTTGAAACTTTGTTGACTTACATTGTCTTTGATAATTTCCAGACAGTTGTTCCAAACGCTATTAGCCGATTTTTCCTTCATGCTCACTAAGTCTGTTTTAAGGGTGTAAATAATTTGTGTCTCGATGTGTGATGTGAAAATGAACAAAAGATTGTTTACAAAAAAATTTTTTGCACATGATTTTTTAGAAAAATTTTACGTGGTAACGAATAACTTTTTTTTTGAAAAAAAATTCAGCAAGTCTTCACTTTTTAAAAAAAATTGCTACTCTGTTATTTCTGCTTTCCAAACTGAAATCGCGAACAATTTTGCCGATCTGAGTTTTTTTACTTTATCGTGAAACATAATCCCAATAAGGCTTTCAGCCCATCACGCAACCGTTGTTGCCCTCAAAGACATTTTCCTGAAAGTACAAATTCTAAAAATTAATTCCGCATTTTCAACCAAAACAATTTCTTTTTTTAAACCAATTTCTGCAAAAAATTTTTTTCGGTTTTTAATTCCCGTTTGAAAAAAAATACCCTAAATGGATGAGTCTTTTCTCAATTAATTTATTAAGGTCAAACTGAAGTTTAAAAAAAGAAAATTGTTTTCCCCAAATTGCACTAATAAGATAGCTCTTAATCAGTTGTTTATCTGCCTCACAAAAATCTTTTAAACACTTTAAAAGGGATTCACCCGGCTAAAATCTCCGTATCCATGTCCCAAAACGTTCTCTTAAAACTAAACTAATGAAGGTACAAAAACGATTAGCCGTGATATTCGCCGTAAATCTCTCGCAGCGCATCCGCTATTTCGCCAAGTGTGGCGTAGTTCTCAACCGCCTCAATTACAAATGGCATCAGGTTTTTATCTTCCCTGGCAGCGTTCTTAATATTCTTCAGGCAGGCAATAACATGCTCCTTATTTCTTTTTGCTCTCAGCTTCACTAACTTATCAGCCTGCAGCTTTCTTATCGAATCATCTACACGCAGCAGGTCAGTAGGTACATTTTCCTTTTCAGTAAATTGATTTACCCCAACAATAATTTTTTCTTTCAACTCTACAGCACGCTGATATTTATACGATGCATTGGCAATTTCAGTTTGCATAAATCCCTGCTCAATAGCAGCCACGCTTCCTCCCATCTCATCAATGCGTTGAATATATTTCCAGGCTGCCGCTTCAATCTCATCAGTCAGCGATTCAATAAAATACGAACCGGCCAGGGGGTCAACAGTGTCCACAACTTCGCTTTCATAGGCGATAATTTGCTGCGTACGCAAGGCAATTTTCGCAGCCTCCTCTGTCGGTAACGAAAGCGCCTCATCATTACCATTGGTATGTAAAGACTGTGTTCCGCCCAAAACCGCTGCCAAAGCCTGAATAGTTACCCTCGCAATATTATTTTTTGGTTGCTGTGCAGTAAGTGTTGAACCTCCCGTTTGAGTATGAAACCGCAGCATCTGCGCCCTGGCATCTGTTGCACCTAACTCCGAACTTATCTTAGCCCACATTCTCCGCGCCGCCCTGAACTTGGCAATCTCTTCAAAAAAATTGTTGTGCGCATTAAAGAAAAACGACAGGCGCTGCCCAAACTGGTTAATGTCTAACCCTTTATTAATAGCTGCCTGGCAATAAGCTTTTCCATTGGCCAGCGTAAAAGCAACTTCCTGCACTGCAGTAGAGCCCGCCTCGCGAATGTGATAACCCGAAATTGAAATCGTATTCCATTTCGGCACCTTATTATTACAATATTCAAAAATATCGGTAATAATTTTCATCGACGGCTTGGGCGGATAAATATAAGTTCCCCGCGCAGCATACTCCTTCAGAATATCATTCTGTATGGTGCCCGAAATCTTTTTCAGGTCGGCGCCTTGTTTTTTTGCCAGTGCTATATACAGCGCCAGCAAAATAAATCCTGTAGAGTTAATGGTCATTGAAGTAGAAACATCTTCCAGCTTTATACCCTGAAAAAGTATTTCCATGTCCTCTAATGAGTCTATAGCAACACCAACTTTTCCAACCTCACCCTCGGCAAGGTCATGGTCACTATCGTAACCAATTTGCGTAGGCAAATCAAAGGCAACACTTAGCCCGCTAACACCCTGCGATAATAAATAATGATAGCGCTTGTTACTTTCTTCCGCAGTCGAAAACCCTGCATATTGCCGCATGGTCCACAACTTACTGCGGTACATTTCTGAATGAACGCCCCTGGTAAAAGGAAATTTTCCAGGCTCTTCTACCTGCCTTTCAACAGGCTCGTATATACGCTTGATTTCAATTCCTGAATCGGTAGTAAATTTCTTGCTCATGCTGCAAATATAAATTCCATATGCTCATCGTCCGCCGAAAGCGGTTTTAAATATAACCCTTTTGCGCATCACAAGACAACAAAATGAAGAGGGCATCAGGGCAAAGGCATTAAGTTAAAGGGATTCTGACCTCAGAGAGGTCAAATATTTATAGCAACAACAGGTAAAAAACGATACGACTCCAGGAGTCGCATGAGAATTTGCCTAACTTAACAGTATTGCCTAAAGTGGCCGCAATAAATTATCCTGAGAATCAGGTTTTGCCTTACTATATAATAGACAGAAATCTTTTGCAGCATTTTTTAAAACAACTCCCTGCACTCTGCTTTTAAAACTTCCAGGGCCTGTTCAGTGGGCAACGGGGCATTTGCCCTTTGTATACCCGTAAAAATGGCATTTATTAATTGCCCCGATGTTGCATCGGGCGGAAGTTGCTGGGCTATCAGGTTCACCATTTTTATAATTTCATCTTTTGACGCCACTATCAGGTTCCACGACGTGGATGATACATACACCTGCTGCGAAAGATTATGCTCGTACTCCTCTCTTATGTTTTTCACCATAGCATATTGAAGTTCAGTGCATATCATATCCGGTACCCTCACCCTGGCTATCACATTGGCCGGGGCAATTCTCTCTAAAAACAAGGCAAGTCTTTCAAAAGCCTGCAGGCGCAGCATGGTAATTTCCTTATCGCGCTTCATCTTCATTTCAATAACTTTAGCAGTAGCCTCTTTTTGCATATAACGCGTTAAAAGAAAATACGCCGTTAAAAACACCATCAGGGCCGGAAGGGTATATTTTAGTATCTCAAGAATATCATTCAAAATCATAAACAAAAGGTTTAGTTAACCGTTATAACGTCAAATTAGCCTAAATTCGTGTATTAAGAGACAAGTATTTGCCTGTCAGGCTGCATAAATAATAAAATAGCGGTTGTAAAGGCCACGCATCTTAAAATATAAAAGTATACAATATGGAATCTCTGGTTCTTGAAAGTGGTATCAAAAAAGGAGTTTCACTAACCCCCGGGGCTGTAAAAGAAATAAACAGGCTATTGGGCGAACTTAAACCTGGTGAAAATCAGGCTTTGCGCCTGGGAGTAAAGGGTGGAGGCTGCGCAGGCTTTACCTATATTTTTGAGTTTGATGCGCCCAAAGATGGCGATGCTATATATAATATAGACGGAATCAAAATTTTGGTTGAACCAATGCACGAGTTATACCTGGCAGGTACCGAAATAGATTTTCAGCAAGGACTAAACTCCCGTGGCTTTCTCTATAAAAACCCAAATGCGTCCAAAACCTGTGGTTGTGGTGAGTCTTTTGGCTGATTAGCGATATTGGTCTCCTTCAATCCTCATTTTCAGCTTTTCAAGAAATTCCTCCATATTTTCATCATGGCTGGCTTTTGCGCGCTCAATCTCAGCATTCAGGCGGCCTGTATATTTTTGCTTTAAAGGCTTTCCGTCAATTATCATATTCATTGCCGCAATTAATTCGTTTTGCAAAAGCTGATATTTGCCTTTGCCCAAATACAATTGATTAATAAACCACGTAAAATCATATTCGGCAAGTAGCATCACCGCATCAGTAAAGAGGCCATTTGTTTTTGCCAAAGGGTTTTTATGGATAATCGTTAAAACACTTATATACCTTATATCCCTGATTCTTGCAAACATCATCGCTATGCTATCCAATAGAAGGTCTTTACAGTCAGCTGTTTCAGTAAAAATCATTGCTGCATTTTGCCTTATAAAAGGAAGCTTTTTATCAACGCTGTCTTTTAAAAAACAGGGAGAATAATTTACCATTCCGTTTTGCGCATATAATACCGTCACGGATAACAACAGCATTAAAATTGAAAAATATTTTACAGCCTCTTTTAAACTTTTCATCCTGAATTATTGCCTGATTTTGGAACCAAATTACATTCAAAAATCTGTTTAAACCAATTTTTCCTTTTTCCCTGAGAAGCTGTTTAAAATTAAAGAAAAGAAATACAGGTTAACACAAAGCACACAAAGTTCAATACAAACCTGCCTGCCGGTAGGCAGGGAACACCAAAAATATACTCTTTGTGGCCTTTGTATTGGCATTTTCCTTTGTGCTCCCTGCCTACCGGCAGCTACGGTTTGGACACATCTTTTATCTAGTTTCCGCTAAGGCGGAAACTAGAATGTCCCCCGCTGGCGCTTGCCTATGCACACATCTTTTTTAAAGATGTCCTGGCCTTTGATTCAGCTGCCTTACATACATTGCAAAAGCCTCAGCCCCTTCCGTCCCCTAAAGGGGAAACC
>Ga0182030_10008794_pt1 | contig 20811 bp, 21 predicted proteins | sample 812S3MmetaG_FD_121299 | JGI IMG/M metagenome (GOLD analysis project Ga0182030, IMG submission 121299) | Permafrost microbial communities from Stordalen Mire, Sweden - 812S3M metaG (Illumina Assembly) | ecosystem: Environmental > Terrestrial > Soil > Wetlands > Permafrost | place: Sweden...
AAAAAAAAAAAAAGAAGCACAACATGTTACACTAAAACCCTTTTTTTGTGCCCTTTTTTTACAAAAGGGGGGGGCCCAACTCCCCAAATGTTTTTAAATTGTGCCATCTTTTTGGGGGGGGGGGGGGGGTGTTCTCATCGGCGTCCAGTCGTTCGTCAAAAGAAGCAATATGAAGCACTCAAACCCATCTAACTAATCAGGCAGATGCCTATTCTTGGCTCATCACACCACTCGCCTTCTAGGCAGATGCTAGTGCACAATGTCCGAATATCTCTGTGCGTTCGTGATATCGATCCTAAGCCATAGTGGTGGTAAGATCAATCCAGTAGGAATGTATTCGCCAGTAAAGGTGTGGTCGGTGGCTGAAAATCTGCGGGACAAGGCGACTGCCGAGGGGTCAGCTGCATGACCCTAGGAGCCCAGTTTGGAAAACCTGAACGAAACACACCTCGTTGATTAAGCTTCCGGCGGAAGACAATCCCAAAGCAATTTTTGCTCAGACAATGTTTGCGCCAGAAGCCACAACCATCTGTTACCATCAGACAACTATGTTATTCCCCTACCATATTGGCAGCTCGTATAGCACATCAATATGTGTGTATGGCGTCCTGGCCAAGCATCACCAAGCACCAAGCTATCTTTTTTCAAATGGAACCTTTATTGGATGTGCTTTTGTCATGAACTTCGCTCGCCCATATAAAAGTCCTCCCTTTCGAAACCATTTCGAAAGCGGAAACACGAATATTTCCTCTTTCAGTCGCCGCGAGATCCCTCTAGATTCATTAAAATCAAGAGCAAAGTGCTTACAGACAAAGTAACTTCAAACGAAATGTAACTTAATGAACGAGGGCTGACTTTTAGAAACCTTGAAGGGGTAACAAAATGAAACTCTCCACCGCTACCTTCTTGCTACTCAGCCTAAGCTGCCAAGTTCTTTCAGAAGCTTTGGCTCTTGGTGTTCGCCAGAACAATGACCCCTGTTCCCAAGGCCCACTTCTCGACCAGATTGGAGGTGGCAATGGTGGACGGAAAATTGGCATCGTGATTGACATCTCTGCTTCCATGGCAGATTCGGACCCGCAAGACCTTCGCCTGGCAGCTGCTAAGGAACTTGACGCAAAGCTCATCAGCCAGAGCTCTGCCAGCGGAGGGAAGGCCGCTGATCTTCTTACGGTCGTACAATTCAACTCCGATGCAAGTGTTATATACCCTCTTGGGGACCCTGCGGCTGCAATTTCTAGCTTTGATCATGTCGAGCCAATTGGTGGGACTTTCATTGGTGGAGGGATCAAGGCTGCCACAGATGAGCTGACGAAGCCGGGAAATGACCCGACGAACAATCGCACAGGAATCGTTGTGTTCACAGATGGAATCGATGATCCGGCAGACCAAGTACCTGATACTATTGCGGAGATCCAGCGGGCAGGTAGCTTGGGTATCAGAGTGTCCTTCGGTTTTCTCGCCATTGAAAATGCCGATCAGGATCCAGGCATTTTGAAGGCAATCCTCCACACCGGCGGAATTTTCGAAGCCTTTAATGACGCTACCTCTCAAGAGAACTTCATTGCACTCGTGCTCTTGAATGGTCTGACTGGCATTGACACGAAAGGAGAAGGTGGTCGAACTCTGTTGCTCTCTGGACTGACAACCTCGTCACTTCTTTCTCTGACTGGACCCAATACTTTCGCATATAGCGCAAGGCAGGGCGAAACCTTCAATATCACCATTAGTACGAAAGACGACCTTAACCTGGTGGTTACACTTCGAGACGCGCAGGTAAATATCGATATCGCGAGCCAAGCAGCAAATATTACTGCCCCTGGATTTATGAAATACACTGCAAAATCGAGCATGGACATTGAAGTCGTCGTTACGGCGAGCAATCCCTCTCCCGATGGCGTTTTTTCGATTGAATTGCAGAGCGATATTTCCGGGAGTGACAATTGCCAACCTATAACCAATACGACACAACCTGCGAACACAACGCAAACTCGTCCGACACCAACACCAACACCACTGCAGCCCTTCACTGGAAATGCATACGCTTTGGACGGTTCTTGGACACTACTAATGGCTCATGTTTCGTTGCTATTCTTTGTTGTAATGGGGAGTTTGTGATTTGTTCAAGTGCGAAGAAGCAAACTTACGCACGAGCTAGGAAAATTATTCAAGGCCTCCCAAATAATTTTGCACCATGCAATAATAGTTCTCGGAATACAATCAACCTTTCAGCCTATTGAAATCCAAAGAACGTGGAAAAGTATACTTCTGTCTGCCGAAGTCAAGTCTTCAGTGTATCAACGCTGTGTCGAAGTGAGGGTACAAATTGTGTGGTCACGTGAACCCCCCCCAAAAAACCCCCATTGCGACTCCTCTCTCAGCTCTCGGGCAGCAGGTTTCTATACTTGGTTTCATGTGATTCTCTTTTACTTACATTCACGCCCATCCCATTAATAGCTTTCCAATTAAAGCTGTCTACTGCATCTGAGACGCCATCTCCCTTCACCATAGCACCTTGAATAGGGGTGTTCTTGCAAAGAGAGAAAAACTTGCAAGTTCAACAGACTACAGCGTCTTGATATCTTACTGCCTTACATCGACTGCGCCGTGAGAATGCATGCAACCAGTAGCATTGATTCGCGGTTTATTTTACAATCTCGTATGTAGCAGAACTTACTCGTTACAGCAGCTCATGTGTAATACGGTAAAGCGAGGGAGAAGAAGAAAGAATAGGCCTCAGCTTAGCATAGATTTTCAGCACTCAGCTCATGGGAGACATCACTCTAAAAAGAGAAAGGTTTAGTCTAGTCATTATTAATTTATCACCACACATTTCCACGGATCCTCTGGCTCACACTCTAAGTCCACCCCTAGAGAACACCAATATTCAACAAGTCTCTCAAACATCCAAGCTGAACCTACAACCCTGTATGTGCGTGTCTGTCTCTCCATTCCAAGGAGCAAGACACAACCAGCAGAATTCGTGACTACACTTCGAGCCTACAACTTTAATATCAGCAAAGTGTTTGCACCGTCACGAAACATAATATCAGAGTTGACTTACATGTCATATGGCTACAGCCCTGATTCTTCTCGATGTTCACTCTGCACGCCGGACACTGTTGTGTGGTTTCCCAAATTTTCTCCTCCGAAGCTTGGTCTTTAGCTTGACGTCGAGCCTCAGGATTAGTTCTAAGATCGAACTCATGACAACTCTCGCCATCGTGCCACGGTCGGTTGTGAGTTACACGTTGTTGGTGTCCACAAGCATTGCACTCGAAAACTTGGCCTCCGCCAAGCAAGTGCTCCTGACCAGACTTGCAACCGTCTCTCATGCACCATCTGAATTGCTCAAGGGCACTAACGGCTGAGGGGGTCGCGAAGTCGTCGTATCTCAAAACTCTGTCAGCTTTATCCCCTTTAAATCGGCTGCAGAATGAAAGAAAAGTACTCACTGTTCGAAGATCTCATCGGTGGCGACTCTTCGCATATCAACATGCCGAAGGACTTGGCCGCAATTTGCACTCATGCATCCGAGTTGGTTCCAGTTCACCCCATTCAAAGTGCTCAGCAGTGTTTGTTGGGCACACTCCGAGCAGACATTGCGTTCGTGAGGGCAATTCTCGGTGATCTGGACGAACTCCAAGGTCGGCTTCTGGTCAAGACAGACTGTGCATTCGCGAACTTCAGGCTCTGTGCTCCCTTCTCTGTGTGCTGGAGTAGCTAGATATGGAAAGTGGAAAGCAACTAGCTGCCTCGCTGCCATTCTACCTAGCTCTGTTCGGTTCCATTTTCGTTCAATTTTGCCTTCACCGAAATCGAAAAGTTAGATTTCAAATCAGATCGCAAAAGATGCTAGAATAGCTAGTAGCAATAGTAGTGAACTGTATCGGGCACTATTTATATTTCTGCTACCCCAGACCCCTATAGAATAGAGATTTAAAACATATTAATATGAACATAACCTAACATAACACTCATCAAAGATTCATGGTTTGGCTGAATTTAAGAAAAATGAGGCGGCCATCTTGATATCCAAGTGCCATAATGTTTCCCTTAACAGTACAAACTGTAGATTCATAATAGTAATCAGGAAGATAGAGAATACCGCGATTATTTTGAGTTACCCCCGTTCGCCCACTATTTAGAAGAGTATAATGGAGGTCTACAATCTGATAGAAATGAGTGCTGTCCTTGGGATTTCAAAATGAGATCCTTCAGCTCGTGCTTGCACTGCCCAGTCGTCGGGTCCCACACCCTCACTGTGCTATCATCAGACCCCACTCCAGTAGCCCGTCTGATGAGAATGCCATGGTCTGAACAGAGCCGTAATGGCCATTCAGCTCGTGCTTGCACTGTCCTATATTAGTCTAACTTATATTATAGCAAAGTGGTAAGTATATTTTTAGAAAGTGTCTACTTTAGGTTTCTTAGGCTTATTTAGGTTCCTTGAGCATTGTCGTTAAAACTTAACAAAAGTAATGTAAGAGAAAAAAGGTTAGAGTAACTGTATTTGGTAAGAAAGCGAGAAGTCAAAACACGTGACGATGTAGTAAATCTTGCTTATGGTAATCAGGCCTGCTCAGGTGAGCTGCTCAGGGTGCTCGGGTGAGTTGCTGGGGCGAGTTGCTCAGGTTGCTCAGGTTGCTCAGGTTGCTCAGGTTGCTCAGGTGGCGAAGGCGAGTTGACTGAGCCGAGGGTGATTAGCGCCTGAGCAAGAGCAGCAAGCTTGCTAACCCTATACGGCACTCAAGAAAGAGAAAATTGATTCATGATACCTTGGAATAGTGTGGCTATGGTACTGAGGGAGTGGGATTGGCTTTCGCTTCCAAATTCTTCCCGTCACATCCTTTCTGCTGCAATACAGGTCGTGGATCTCCGAACTAAGTGGGCCAGGGGGGAGTTTATAACTCTCTTTCAGGCCATTCAAAAGACCCAGAAGTCACAGGCCACTATTCCAATAGACAAGATTTTCGCTATTCTAGGACTTACGGTTGATGGATCTAGGTTGTTGCCACTACCGAACTATCAACAAGACATTGAGTCTTTATTAGCGGAAATGACCGTGGAAATGGTGAAGATGGAGAAATCCTTGGACCTTATCTGCCTAGGTAGGATAGACGGCTCTAGTGGAGGCCCTTCATGGATGCCAAGCTGGCTGGATCTTAATAAGTTGAGGAATTTCCTGACTTCAATCGTTTCTGCGCGCCGCGCCCCTCGTTGGAAGAATCATTTCCCGGCTTTGTTCGATAACAAAGGAGTTCTTCATGTCAGAGCTGTTCGTATAGGGTCTATTCTTACACTTTAGGCTGTGTACGGAATCCCATCAGCCGACCTTCAAGGTGATGAATTCACCGAAATATACCTCCCGAAAGTGAGAGGGGTATTTAGGCCGTGGGAAGAACAGGATGCCCTTGCACGTACCTTCCACCTGAGCAGGTTCCGTGAGAAGCCAAAGTATGATCCTCAAGAGGCACTTGAGATGCTCTGGACGCCGTATGGTCGGGGCTTAATCAGAGAAGCCGACATGATCAAATGGCTTAATAATGCAAAGTTCGAATTACCTTCGAATCATCCCAAAGCTACTCCCAAAGCCACCTTGTCTGAGGTTGCAAGCCCGCCGCCAGCGCTTATTGCCAAGTATTTTTCTACCATAAAAGGTGTTTTAGGCGTGTCAAAAGATTCCTCCAGCCCGGAATCCGACAGCACTCCCGGTGAATGGCAACTTCGCTACTGGCAGATGCAGGTCATCAATGAAATCACAGATGTCCTAGCTAGTGGACTGCGGCTGGTGACGGTTGAGAATAGCAAGTTTGGCATGGCTCCGCCGGATGCTCGACCGGGAGATGCAATCTATCTCTTGGAAGGATGTAGTCACACTGTTGTTTTGCGATGCTTAGATACTCCGGTGGATGGTCGAAATTTTACGATCGTGGGTCCTTCATATGTGGACTCCTATCATATGAAAGATCTTGAGCCCGTTTATGATCGATTCCAAGAGATATCCATCCACTAACTTGCCACTGGAAAGATATCACGTAGGCGAGAATTAGAGGAGGCAGAGCATGACATCGGGAGAAGTGAACCTGCAAGAGAACCACGGGTGGAGATCACGTAATATGGATCGTGATGCATCGTAGGTAATCCACGGGCACAAAGGTTCTATATAAACGGTAGTTAGTTCTCTTAGTCTAGGAGCTTTGTGCTCAATTTTAAGCAGCAATATATTTCTATATATAATACTGCTAGTCTTGTCGTTGTAGCCTACTAGGTATCTTTATCTATCGAGAGTATCGAATATCATTGATAAGTAATCTCTAAATCCCTTTAGTTAACTACTCTCTTGCTAGTGCATAAACTTCAAATGCGTATATCTAATACTAAAGTTATACGAACACGCACAAGGTATTACACTAGTAAAGCGGGTGTTTGCCAAAAAAATTTACAATAGGTAATTAGCTTAGATAATAGTATGTTGTCCAATTAAATAATCTTATTCTCTTATCTCCTCTGCTATGGCTGGCAATGTCTCAGCAGACGAAGGGATAGTGTAATACTTCAGAGCTAGGGGAGTAAGCTAATGTATAAGACCTAGCTATAATAGTACTAGTTTATCTGGAAATAAAATATTTAATAAGTATTCCGAACTAAGGCCGATTTCAAATTCTATAGTATATTCAAGATTTTGTCTACGGTTTTCGTGCCTAGACCAACTACACCAGGAATTAAAGTCATTATTAAGCTAGATGTGGTGTATTACTAGGTACTATAGTTATTCTAGCTACTGATGGTCCTTGTGTCTAAGGCTTTAGAATTGAAATTACGGCGTAAATATTATCGGATTATTTCGCACCAACAAATTATTATTTGCTTTAATCTAAAGTACAGATCTATGTAGGAATTATATGTAAATTTATATACTATAACAGTTACAAGGCTAATAATCATTTTCTTGTATAAATATAAGATCTTAGAGCTTAGATAAAACTTTTTATAAGTATTAAAGTATAGTATAAGCTTGGTGGTAAAGCTGTGATAAAGAAACTCTATTATACTATATTATACTATAAAAAGAGACTTTTTGCAAATTAGATATAAAGATAATAATATAATTTTATTTTTCTACTAGAAAAGATTCATAGTATTCAAAAGTAGCCATAGATTATAAATTATAAAACATTATAAAATATATTAAGATATATATAGATTTTAATATACTTAAAGTCAAAGTATCTATTATTTTTTTCTGGCATATAGGGTTTTTCGGCACATAGGGATGGGCGTTACAGCTTTCCTATTAGCCAAAGACCAGACGAAGGTTTGAGGGGAAACCCCTAAGAAATAACTAATTGAATTATTAACTACGACTGCGCTGGACTATTGCCATCAAAAGAGGAAATATATAATTATTGTGTTTTAATTGTCACCTTGATTAAACGGAAATGACTTGATATTTTAGTACATTTTTGTACTCATTAGCCCTTTCCTTGCTAGTTTGTTAGCCTGATCAATTGATCAGAGTATCCCCACAACAGCAGCAAACAAAATCGCCACCAATCCTCCTTCTGCTGCACCTGACTTTCCACCATCATTCGACGAAGCTAAACTCGCAGTCGGGCTAGTCGTTGGCGTAGGGCCAGTTTTGCCTGGCGTAGTTGTCGTTTTGGATGTCACGGTCGCGGCGCCGCTTCCTCCAGCACCGCCACTACCTGATTCAAGAGAGACGGTGGTTCCCGCTGAGCCACCGGTGATCGTAGTTCCTCCTCCACCAGGAAGAACGCAAGTACAGGTCGGTTTTGTGCTACAAGGGAAAGGCCCTTTCGAAGATGTCCAGGTTGTTGTTTGGCCGGTACAAGTTACTGATGCTGGACAGCTAGAAATAGTGATAATGCTTGTTGAGGTGATTGTTGAATTACCATACGTCGTAGGGCTTGAACTTGGTGTTGACGAGCTGCTGGACTCGGAGTGAGAAAGCGAACTTGAGGGGGAGGACGATGATGTCGGAGAGGATGAGGACGAGGACGAAGTCGTCGGAGAGGAAGATGGTGTAGTCGTTGGAGAAGAAAGAGATGTCGCACAAGGTATATAAATAGTATCGTATGTTGTGCTACAAGCTAGATTGCAGCTTGTTGGACAAGTGGTGGATACATAGATGCTAGGACAGCCGCAGGATTGAGTGACGGTACTAAGCAAAATACATTCCACTTGAGTGCTACATGTAAATGGGCAGGATGTGCCTTTTGTGGTTATTGTCGCGCAGGATGTAGGAGGAGTAGTGATCGAAGAGGGGGGACTGCTTCCAGACCAAGCGAAGGCGTTGGCGGGGTAGGTCACGAGGACAGCTACCAAAGTGGGCAATGAGAGATATCGCATTGTCAATGCTGAGAATTGAAGAGATTGTGTTAGTTAGGAACGAGTGTCTTCGGAGGCTATATATGTTTATATGACAGTGGTCATGTCATGTGTGTCGGATGATCTACAAATAGCTCATGGACGGCGAGACAGTGGACTGATATACGAGAAATGGTGGTCGAGTGGTCCTCGTATTTATGGCTTAAGACCCTGCAGTGATATATTTATCTTTTGTCAATACAGTGAGCTCCAGGCTCGGAATTAGACATTTCGATTCGTAGAAGGGTATGCCCCAAGCCACTAGAAGAACTGCGTCGGCGCGTGAGTTCACTTGCGAGGTAACACGAACCCCGCATCCTGGTGATATGGTGGGCGAATTATGCATAAAATACGACTTTGGCCCTTGCAGCCGATTGTCAAACCCAATCAGAAAAAATTTATCCGATGTGGCGTTCACTTTTCTCGTATTCCCCATTCGCCATGTTACGTGGGACGGCAGGCTCATACGATTCCCAGTCACATGATTCCGCGCCCTGCATCGTTGAAAGGAATACCATTTCCAGAAAAACGTGACCGTTCGCATAAGGTTTATAACCATATAGCAGGGAGACTAACAGAATAACGGCAGCCCACAGCACCGAAGCAAATTCGCGGGGGCAAAGAAAAGTGGTGTCCTTAAAATAGGGGCTGAAGCGAGCGAAGCTAATCACCTCATGACATCACTCGTTGATACTCTATTTCAGCCTCTTCATTATTATCTAACTTGAACTCTAATGCCATTATCTCAACCCTAATAAGCCCCTGCACAGTAACCAATGTTCGTAAACCAATGATTCGTTGAATAAGCCCCAGATGACCCCCCATAATCCCACCCCCGTCCGTCATGATGGCATCCACACCAAAAACTCTAGACCACTTCAGAGAATGCGTGCAAAGCATCTACGGCATCTACGGCATCTCCGATTCCCTCATGCCCATTGAATTAACAACTGGATATCATCCCCATGATCCTGAGGGCACCATAGGCGTTTCCCCTGGATAAACGCCTTGGAAGTACTCTGTTTCCTAACCCTGCATAACAGCACTTCGTCCCCTAAATAACTCACGCTTGCGCTCTCCAGTAATAAGTGTACGTGATACACACATTGACTATCGCCACCTCTTCCTCCTTTTCCCTCATATCACGTGCTCTAATCGTGAAAATTCACAATCATTCTTTTTGTTTGAATTTCTCTTGCCCTTCTTTTCTATATTAAGCCCCAAAGTTATTCAACCTAATAGAATCAAAGATAGAGTTTGGGAGCAAAATACTGATATCCGATGGGGAGGGGCATCAATTCTACCGTCTCAATGAGGGGTAGGCGGCTCAGGTCACGTTCGTCCAACTCAGCCTCGCTCTAGCATTTCTACAATTTTCTCACATCACCGTTTTTGTGCCAGCAAGTATTTGGAAGATCATTACATAAGTTTCCAGGGAACAGTAACCTTTCTCTCCTTGAGTCTCGGTTCAATGAGCAACCGATATGCTTTTAGCAGCCGGAAAAATACCAGGATCTAATTCCCCGCAAATTGAGGAGATCTGCACGTCACAAAGTAGCTAATATCTCCCAATGGAAAATTATAAGAGCGAAAAGAAACTTTGCAAGTCCGTCTCATATATCTCTTTGATACCAGTTGCCGTCAGACATTGAAATTAGGGTGCTCGATTGTCTAATTCAACTGTGCCGTAAATGAGGAGACGAATTAAATTCAACTCGGTCGAAAGTCAATCCTATTACCTTAAATAATACTTCAGCTATGAAGTCTCTTGTCTTTTTTATCTCGGCTTTGACCTCAATTCAGGCCAAGGGCATATGGTCGAGCTCCCCTGCAGAGTTTGGAGATATTATCCAGCAAGCCTTTCCGCTTGGAAATGGGAAATTGGGAGGTATGCTGAGGATATTGCTTCGGTATTTCCCCCGTTAACGAAGACAAGCCATGCCCTTTGGTCCTCCTGGAGCTGAAAAAGTGGTAATCAATGTCGATTCTCTGTGGTCAGGTGGTCCATTTCAATCCTCTGTAAGTTTGGGATGTATTCATTCGAGCTCAACTGAGCTTTCGACATAGAGCTACAATGGTGGTAACCCAACTAAAGCTGTCAATGAATACCTGCCTGGAGTCCGCCAGTGGATCTTCCAAAATGGTACGGGAAGTAAGTTTTCAATCTTCCCGCTGAAAACACATTGCTACAATACTGAAAATTCGAGATATCTCTCAGCTCCTGGGTAACGACGACTATTATGGAAGTTTCCAAGTCTTTGGAAATATATCAGTAGCCGTTGATGGGGTGACGACTGGAACCAACTATAATAGGTCACTAGATTTTGATACCGGACTCCATACCACCTCATTCACCGCAAATGATGGAAACAAGTATACTTCAACAGTATATTGCTCATACCCTGATCAAATTTGCGTCTACGACCTCTTGTCTAGCTCTGTGCTTCCGAAAATCACGGTTTCCTTGGAGAACCAACTTACAACAGCTCCACTTTCAACATCTTGTGGGCTGCAGTCTGTTCTCTTATATGGAATCACCCAAGCCGGTCCCCCTCTTGGCATGCAATACCTTGGCAAGGCCCAGCTGTTTGGAAACAGGACGTCGTATTGCGATGGAAGTTCTTTGGTCATACCTTCTGAATCCAAGACCCAGAAACTCAGTCTCGTGTTTGGAGCAACGACCAATTACGATCAACTGGCTGGCACGGTTGCAAGCAATTTCTCCTTTGCTCTGTCAGGATCAAATTCAAACAACACCGAATCTCTTCTAGGCTCAACTGTCACAGCAGTCACATCAACGGCGGCCGCAAAATTGGAAAATAAGGTCAGAGAAGTTCACATTGAAGATTACCAAAGTCTTGCTGGTCAATTCAGCCTCGAGCTTCCCGATACGGCGGGGTCCTCAGGGTTACAGACATCAGTACTCATCAATCGCTACAAATCCTCCGGCCCCGGAGACCCCTATCTCGAATCCACCCTCTTTTCCCTCGGCCGGCACCTCTTCATCTCCTCCTCACGCGCGAACTCCCTTCCCCCGAACCTGGCTGGCCGCTGGAGCGAAACTATCTCCGCAGCATGGGGCGCCGACTATCACGCTAATATCAACTTCCAAATGAACCACTGGGGAGTGGATGAAACCGGCCTCGGAGACCTCCAACTCGCCATGTTCAACTACATCCAAGATACATGGGTCCCCCGCGGCACCGAAACCGCGAAACTATTATACGGGGCCCCAGGCTGGGTCGTCCACGACGAAATGAATATTTTCGGACACACGGGCATGAAAGACACCGCTCAATGGGGTGACTATCCGGCGGCCGCAGCTTGGATGATGATCCATGTATTCGATCACTTCTCTTATTCGCAGAACATGACCTGGTTTTTAACGCAAGGTTACCCACTCATGAAAGGGGTAGCTGAATTCTGGCTTTCCCAACTACAAGAAGACAAATTCTTCAACGATGGCTCTCTCGTCGTTAATCCATGTAATTCCCCTGAACACGGTCCTACGACCTTTGGATGCACTCACTTCCAACAACTAATCAACCAACTATTCTCTTCTCTCCTCTCTATCTCCCACCTAGTCCCTGCCTCCGAAACATCGTTCCTAGCAAATATATCCAGCACATTGGAGCCGCTGGATAAAGGTCTTCATATCGGCTCTTTCGGCGAAATCAAAGAATGGAAAATCCCCGACTCCTATGGCTATGACTTCGACAACGACACTCACCGCCACCTCTCCCATCTCATAGGCTGGTATCCAGGCTATTCACTCTCCTCCCTTCTCTCCGGCTATACAAACAACACCATTCAATCCGCGGTCCGCACCTCTTTATACAGTCGGGGATGGGGCAATGGCCCCGATGCAAATGCAGGTTGGGAAAAAGTATGGCGTTCCGCATGTTGGGCAAGGTTGAATGAAACGGAAAATGCATATTTTGAGCTCAAGTATGCGATAGAGCAGAATTTTGCGGGGAATGGGTTGAGTATGTATTCTGGGAAGAGTCAGCCGTTTCAAATAGATGCGAATTTTGGGTTTGTGGGGGCGGTGCTGGGGATGCTGGTTGTGGATTTACCGGTAGGAGGGGCGGGGGAGGTGGGAGAGAAGAGGGCGGTGGTTCTTGGACCAGCGATACCGGAAATCTGGGGTGGGGGGAGTGTGAGAGGGTTGAGGGTAAGGGGAGGAGGGAGTGTGGATTTTGGATGGGATGGAGAGGGGTTGGTTGGATGGGTGAGCGTTAGTGGGGAGGTGAAGGGGGTGACGTTTGTGAATAAGGTGGGGGTTGTGCTTGTTGAAACGTAAAACGAAGGAGGGCTTCTTGATGGAATACAGAGTGTGAGGCAATGAAGCATATCTTTGTTGCACATCACAGTCCTCCGAATGTACCGTAAAATGTGACATAATGAAGCTTGTGGATTTTTATAATTTTTAAAAGATGCTTCACTCTCCTCGATATTTCCTAAACCATGAGCGAATCAAGAGCAGAAAATTATTGCATTGCTTTTGCGAGTCTAGCCAGTCTATGATGTATGGCCTCCCTAGGGTCCAAATGTTGCACCCCCGACCGCTCATCCATAAGCTAGCGTGCATGATTGACTTTAAGAGACTGGATGTAAGGAGCTATGTGGTGAAAAGGTGCCGTGTAGCGAGGAGGTTCGAAGAGGAGTTGTGCCCTCCCCTGCATTAAATTGAAGCTTATCTTTTTGCTGTAATGAAGGAGTATGTTGTCAGCCTCAGGGACCCAGAAGATTTTTCGTGAGCTTGGACTATGCGAAGCTGGTGATATAATGACTGGAGGTATCATGGACAGTGGAGAAATCGAAAGCGTGTTGGAGTTCATGTTTGATTCAATAGGTGGATTGAAGGACTTGCAGCATTTCAAGGCAAGATACCTGGTTTCCTGTGACATACTGAGTAAAGCTAGAGCAGGTCTATGGCTGATCCCAAAGACCTCATCTCTGTTCAACTGGATATCAACAATTTGGCCTCCGTAGAACACTTTCCTCCAAATCATCTTCTGAGTGTCAACTGGAAATTTATGAAACTGTTTGAATACCCCGAATCGTTCTAGATACTGGATATATAGTTCGATCTCGGCATCAGGAAACTCGTCGCGAAAGAGGGTAAGCATGTTGGCATCATTGCTGGATGTCGTAGACTCATTGTGTAGAGACATGCCAGTCGCTAAGACAATTTAGATGGAGTCCGCCGAGAAGTCATCTCATATTGATTGTGTTGCACATTATTAGTCGTTGAGACTATCGCAATCTGAATCTATTTGGGATTTATCGCAGGGAGTGTTGCAGTAGGTGGGTTGTGATTGTATAGGGCATTCCTAGTCGATGAGACAATTGCAGGTAGGGTTGGTTGGGAAGACATCTTTGTGGTTGTGGGACATGAGGTTAGCTACTGTTGAGAAACATTTTGGGATATATATAGAAAATTCGCGATCTGCTATCTGACGTGCGGGGGACCTAGATCGAAGTGAATCGGCGCGATGGTCCGATGTCACGAGGAATAGAGTGATATATACATATATACATCAACGTGAACCCCGTCCTTTGAAATATCTGAAATATCTAGCCGACTCGAATCTTTGCTTGTCTGTATCAAACTTAGAAAATCAATGTGGCAAAATCTGCTCCAATGTTTCCAGGTCCTTGGTGTTTATTTTAGTCTCACGCGATCATGCAGTCATAGGACCCTGTCAAACATCAACTGAGACTGTTTAAAACGGCCTCGAACATATAGGGGAATGAAAACGAACCGCTTCTATTTTTCACTAATCTCAATCCTCTACTTGTTCCAAAATGTCATGAACATCCCACAACCAGGCAAACATTCTCCCCTCTCACTCCTCCCAGCCCTCCAACCTCCCAATATACCACCTATCCAACCTCCTACACCTCCCATGCCTCACCACCACATTCGGAACCTTACATCTCTCGTCCACTTCCCTCTCCCACTCAAAATACCCCCTAAAATCCTTCCTACAATCCTGAATCAACTCCTCCGTATCCAGTCTCTCCGCACACATGGAATCATAGTCCTCATCATAAACATCAAAAAGCCGATCCCGTTTCTTCTTAGCCGTCACCAGAATCAACTCTTCCAAGCCCGAGAAAAATCGTAGACCACCGCTATCAGCGGTCTCGGTCATGCCGCCCCATAGTTTCCGACATGCGCCGAACCGGATCCAGCATTTCATCGCACCACCGTACCACATCTCGCCAACCTTTAGACGTTTGATAAGAGCGAGGCTGGCACGCGATTCTTTCGTTACGTACTCTGTACTTTGGAACAGTTTAAGCGGTTCGTGTCGTCGGCGATGAAAATAAATGATATCGAAAGTCGGATGGAACAACATTTTTCTTCTTGAAGTAAAGGACGGCGTTGAGAGGAACGGAATATAATGTCTTAAAGTCTCGACTCGCGATTCGTGGGATATGAAGAGGGTGATGGGTGGTGGGGTGTGCGAATGGAGAATGGTATAGTGAGGTGAGAGCTCGATTTGGAGGGTGCGGTCGCGGGGGAACATGAAGCGATAGATGAGGATGCGGAGTTCGTGGGGAAGAAGAGAGAATGATTGGAAGGTGGTGAGAAATCCTAGGGGGTGTTGTGGGTAAAGAGCGAGGCTGGGGTCGGGAAGTTGAGGGAGGAGCGAGAGAGTCTCGTTGTCGGCTTCAGCCTCGGGCTCCGACGAGGTAGATGCCATAGTTGCTTTGAATGCCGTATCCTCGTAGCGAAACTGATAAAGGATTTGAATAAAATTTGAAATCGCTTCTCCGTTTCAAGAAATGTCTAGCCCGAGCTTGGTTGGGTCTTGCAACTATGTTTTTGTGACAACTCACAAGGCTGAGATACAATGAGGTGTCGTCGCCTAAGACACGTGACAATACTTCCGTTAGGAAGGAAGGACAGGCCGCTGAAAAAGTAGCTTTTATCAATATCAAAAATTGATAAAGTAACCTAAAAAGTCAAACTTTCAGTGCTATTTACAGTTTTTCAAAATAGGCATGAAAGTTATGGGTGTTGATCTCAGTCACAAGGTTGAGTCACAATGTGACCACAGTATCGTTGCTCGATTATTCTCGATGTATTTTGTACGGTCAGCCCAGAAAATGCAGAATAGAAAGTCAGTCGATCGTACAATGGCCGATAGTAGGTATACATGTAAGAAGCTAACAAGCATCCTATGTTACCTGTCCAATCTTCCAATCAAAAGTCCCCCTATGGCCCAAGAACTCCAACCTGCCTAAAGTAGATCGTCCCCCCAACCTCCCAAATTTCATACCTTATCATCTCTCAGAAACAAACAATAGTCGCCTAGAATTCAAAGAAAACTTCGAGACAGTTTCTCATTCTGCTCTCTCTGTATGTGGCAGGGGTTTGAATAATTACGTCCGCGATCTCATCGTCATTACCGATTCGGACAAAATCTTTGACCAGCTGGACAGCCACTTCGCGGATATTTTGGTGTGAAAGTGAATGCGAAATATAAACAGACTCGCTTGGACTGATGACGAGTTTACGGAGATTGGGAAATGGCAAGCGTCGACTGCCAGAGAGGATAGTGCTCCAATAGGGGTCCGATATCGTAATTGATTGAATAGTTTTTGCGCTTTCTGGGTACCATTTTGCAAGGAAGCAAAGCGACTGAAACTGCACATCAATCCGCTCATCTTGAGAGTATATTGTCTCATTTATTATGGAATTCGTCATAGAGGTAAGGCTGTCGAGATTCGGGTTGAAATAGATCAAGTATTGACGACTATTGTCAACGAAGATGACTTGGTAATACTTCAACGTTTCTACCCGACTTTCCTTACAGACGCTTAGGGCGATGGGGTTCGGAGTACGTGGGAGTCTGATATTGATGTCCGCTGCATCGAGAACGACAGTGCGTGATTCGAAAGTGCGTTGCCAGATCTTAACTCTCAACTCTGGGGGAAGCTTGTTAAATGGGAATACATCATCTGCAGTATCCACTATCGGTCTGAGATGATGATTCCAAGCATCAGAAGGTCGTGTCTGAAATGTGGTGGAAGAAGACATGATGCGCAGTGGTGCGATATATCTGCTTGCAGATAGCGTCATAGGGAGAGCGGCGCGTTGGTTTGCGGCTAGCTGAGAAGTCAGGCTCGGATTGTTCGATTCAAGGATGATTGTACTGTACTTACAAATGAAAACTTCAATGAAAGATTGGTCGCTGGCTAGAGGATGGCACAGATTCATGAGCTACCTCTCTCAATAGTTGCCTATGCGTGTTAATATTAAAATAAATTGCGGATCTAAACGAAGAATGGAAGGGAGATAGCTTGAGCCGGAAGGTCCCTTCGCACGTGACTCACTTATTAGTGGAGTCCCGATTGAAATTGTACGAATGTTCTCAATTCATTTGGTACGACGACCTTAGAGAATTAAAGGTAAATTAAAAATAACGCAAGCTACCTATCCGATTCGTCACCCAAAAGTCCTATATTGGCTCAAGAGTTCCGACCTCCCCGCCGACATAGGAGGCGGGGATGAGTCCCGGCGCCTTACCTCATGGGCCTTCCAAGAACAAGACGCCGAGCATTCATGAGAAGCCTTTCCCCAATCTTCGGCATCGATATCCATTGAAGATTATATGATCATTTTCGAGAATCTTGCGCTAGGAGGCGATGCCTCTTCACAGAGAAAGATTTCCTGACTTCGATGTAATCTTGCGCTTTGACAGAGTCTTGAAATTAGTTGCTCTCATGGGATCGCCAGCTTGGAATCAAGGTGATTTATCTGAGATTGCGATATTGTAGGCGATAATTCCCTGAACTTCCAAGCGGATAAGACCTGAAAGCTTGCTGGACGGTAATTGATTGGAATTTGGCCGCAAATTCCGGATGAAGCCATGAAATACACTTCAATAGGGTGAGCTTTACTACCGTCTTCTGGATTGGTGACCATCCCTCCGAAGTACAGCTGAACTTAGTAAGGTTGTCTAGCTTTGTGTGAAAGTATGTGACTGGTTCATCGGCCTTTCCAGAAGGAATAACCTCATATCTTCTCAAGCTTTTCGCTCGGCTCTCCTTGTAGATTTTTAAAGTGACAGGATTTGGAGTGCGAGCGTATCTAGATCCGGCATCTCGACCGTCTACATTACAATGCAACGTCGAAAAGAACTCCGCCAAATTTCGAGGCGCAGTTTTATATGAAGTTTGTTGAATAATGTGAATACCTGATCCGGCTCGGAATCTTGACCTTCTGAGGACTACAGAGTATGATTTTGATTTTCGAGAACAGACATTTGCGAAATGGTAGAAGAAGAAATGGTACTGCCAGAGGAACTGCTATTGGTGTCAGCAATGAGTCGTTGTCACATTATCGCGCTGATGGGCGAGCTGGATGATCAGATTGGGGTATTTGCATGTAAGGAGAAAAGGTCCTCACAATTAGACGTACGTATTGGAGGCCTAATTGAAGAGTATTACGCCGTTATAAAAGTATAGGCGGGTTGCTCAAGATGTGCGTAACTATCCTCGCTGATGTGTATCGTAATTCTTGAGGTGGATTGGATCGGTGGAAGAATCTCAAACAAATCTTGCAAATCGAAAGAAGTAGCTCGGGGCAATTGGCAAAGATCATAAAAAGCGACATGAATTGCTCGAGATGAAGTGTCAAGTGGTCGGTCACACGTGACTAATTTTATATTCCCACTGAAATTGCGCGAATGCAGGGCAATGGTAAGAATTACCTAACGCTGGCCATACGTCTTTCGCGAAAGTAGGCTGAATATCGAGAAAGTCTTGCATTGATCCACCTCTGCTTTTTCCCAGCTTGTGGACTTGAACCTCCAGCCTCTTTAGCTCGAGGACTGCTATCGTCAAGAGCATGCAGCTGCGCATTTTCTTTTAAAAATTCCTGCATTTCGGGGAGATTTGAAAATCGATCGTGTTCGAGAATCTCTCCAGTCCGAAGTCTTTGTAGATTGCGTATAATCTTCTGATGGTCAGATTGTGTCTGTGTGAAGTGCCACCACTCCTTTCTCAACAATACCAAATGAGCCTTCATCTCCGAACTGTTTTCAAATATGGCCACCAATTCCCTCTTGTCCTCCTTATCATGATGAATTTTCCTACGTTCGTTTCCAATCCAGCCTAGACACCCGACAGCGATATAGGGTATTTCGACGTTCTGATGTTTCGAAGCAAACTCCTCGTAATGCCTCGTGACGTCTTCCATCGTTTTCATCATTATCTCGGTATGAAATGGAATAGCCTTCTCATCAGTCGCAACAAGGACATTCTGAACGCTGCGCAAGTGGGCGAACATGACCCTGGGGCGCCTCGCATCATTCGAGCTGTTCCAATTGGGATTTACCATTAGGTTGCGTACCCCAGCATGTTCCTCAGGCAGAGCGGAATCCGGTGATAATTGCGTCCAACTCCAAGCGGGATCAATCCAGAGAAAATCAAGATGTGAACTGAAGTAGATCTTAGAAGTCGAAGCCACTGGCTGATATTTTCCATACAAGAAGGCAGCCGCACGAGACTCTCGGCATACAGCCAAGAGAGGCAGAGATTTTGAATGCGCTTCGAAAGTGATTTTGGTACCTGTAGAATCGCGCTTTCTTTTGACGATGCGGGGAGCCAATGCTGCTCCCCAGATCTGCATTCTTATCTCTCCCGGAAGCACTGGGAAGAGAGGAAATCGCTGGCCGCTATCTTCATTCTCCATGCACTCTGAACGCGGTTCCCACGGAATTTTCTCACTCACCCTATCCATATTAACTTTTGATACCGTTTGGCGAGGCGTGAATGAGATTCTGCGATGGGTAATGTGATTGCAACCGTGATGCTGTGGCGAATTGCTGTTGCCTTGCCCTCTCGTGACCGTGGTGACGAGGCCTCGAAAATGGAATCAGAAAGTCGTTTGGATGCGCGTCTCATAAATCATATATCTTTGACAGCATCTGAATGTTATTCAGGTTGTCAAATGCTGGCGGTGTTGTCTGAAGGACGACAGAATGAAGTTTTGGGGCAAAACTGAAGTTTAAATTACAGTCTTACATATTCACGTGACTCAGAAGCACTCAGAATCCACCTAACTGCTATCCAAATGAAAATAAGATTTCTTCTTCAAAATACAATGCACTCTTTACGTATACATACACAGGGCTCGCAAGGTTTGACAGATTCGAAATCGATACTATTAGGTCATGTGATATTCCCACTCGAACAGTCTATGGCACTGCCGATCTCGAGTCTAAAGACAATGCCGTTGTTATCATGACTAAGGCGTTGGAGTTGAACATGCTTCCAAAGCACTAAGAACAATATGAGTTTGGCTAATCACTTCAAAATAAACATTTGTAGACTCGAAAGCATCAAAATGCCTCCACAATTGATCTTTACGCATAGGAATCCGGGGTACTCTATATCTGATATAAAAGAGACCAAATTCAACCTTTTCTTTTTGGATCTTGCTCTCTTTTGACTGTAATTTTTTATTCTTAAAATATCTCTAATTCAATACAAGATACAAAACTTACTGTACTAAGTTAGTTATATTGCTATTGTATTTTTATTGTTATTCTTTTGATTTTCGATTTATGTACTATCTAGTAGTCTTTTATACAAATTATCTTACTTGTAATTATACGGGATTGGATACCAGAAATTTTGATACTACTATCATAAAAATGGCGGCGTAATTCTTGTTTAAATTATCTTATCTTCTTTTTATGTAAGCTCTAGTATAATCTTGTTAATCGCTATGATGATGTAGGGTCTATTCATTCGCAATTTTTCTGACCTTCAATTGCAAATTAGAGTAATTTGCAATTAAAGATTAATCTACTAATTAAAGCAATTACAATTAAAACTTAGAAAAACGTATTCATTTACAATTTGACTAGATCTCTAATTGCATATTCCCAAATAGGCTTAGATTTGTAAGCCTTAGAAATCTATATAATACTGTAATATGGCCCGAAGTCATTCCGAAAATTGATGGGTCAGCTGACTTTCACGGTCCATACAAGAACTTTTCTTTTCTTTTAATAAATGTATTTAATATATCTATAATTTTAATCTTTAATCTGTATTTTTCAATAAATCTTTTATACTATTATATCTACTATAAACAATATTGGCCAAAGAACTTATTTAAAAGAAATTATTTAGAAGACTTTTACAAAATCTATTAGTTCTGCAAGGTTCTTTATAAATATCTGTATTTTTTATAGTCTATTTTACTAATCTATTCTCTTTTTACTAGAACTATTATTATTAATACTTTTTAAAAGAACTTAATTTAAATATATTTTATCAGATTTGCTTTAGTAGTTTGCAAACTATTATAGCTACTAAAAATCCTTATTTATATAGATATACTTATATTATTTCTGTTTAATATACAAATTCTTTTATAATATTTATAAA
>Ga0182030_10008795_pt1 | contig 20810 bp, 20 predicted proteins | sample 812S3MmetaG_FD_121299 | JGI IMG/M metagenome (GOLD analysis project Ga0182030, IMG submission 121299) | Permafrost microbial communities from Stordalen Mire, Sweden - 812S3M metaG (Illumina Assembly) | ecosystem: Environmental > Terrestrial > Soil > Wetlands > Permafrost | place: Sweden...
AATGCGGCGGTGTAGTTGTATTCGTTGTAGAGAATCTCGACGTGCAGAGGCATGGTATTGGTTACGCCCCGAATGTGGCCCGAGACCACCGAAACGGCGCCGAACTCACCCATGGCCCGGGCGTTGCACAAAAGCACCCCATACAGGAGCCCCCAACGGATATTGGGCAGCGTGACGCGCCAAAATGTTTGCCAGCCGGTGGCGCCGAGCGACAGCGCGGTTTCCTCATCGTCCTTGCCCTGCGCCTGCATCACCGGAATCAATTCACGGGCGATGAATGGAAACGTGACGAAGATGGTGGCAAGCACGATGCCGGGCACGGCGAATACCACCCGGGTGTGATGCGCGCGTAAGTAGCCGCCGAACCAGCCATGCGTACCGAACACCAAAATGAAAATCATTCCGGCGATGACCGGTGAAACCGCGAACGGCAGGTCAATCAGCGTGATCAGCACACTCTTGCCGCGGAAGTCGAATTTGGCGATCGCCCAAGCCGCCGCCACGCCGAAAATGAGATTCAACGGAACCGCGATGGCGGCCACCAGCAACGTGAGCTTTACCGCGGCCCAGGCCATGGGCGCGGTGATCGCGACGTAGTACGCACCTAAACCTTTCGCCAGGGCCTGGGCAAACACCGCGAGCAAGGGGAGCACCAGGAAAACACAGAGAAACAGCAGCGCCGTAACGATCAACAGCAAGCGGCCCATCAGCGCTCACCATGCCTTAACGAGGCCCAACTCTGCAATGCGTTGATGCCGAACATGAGCGCGAACGACAGCACCAGCATGACCACCGCGATGGCCGTGGCGCCGGCGTAGTCGTACTGCTCCAATTTGCTGACGATCAGCAACGGGGCAATCTCGGACTTCATCGGCATATTGCCCGCGATGAAAATCACCGAGCCGTATTCGCCCACCGCACGCGCAAATGCCAGCGCGAAGCCGGTGAGCAGCGCCGGCCACAAGGCGGGGAATATCACGCGGCAGAAAGCCTGCACCGGAGAGGCACCCAGGGAAGCCGCGGCCTGCTCCACCTCCTTGTCGAGTTCCTCGAGTACCGGCTGCAGCGTGCGCACCACGAAGGGCAGGCCGATGAAGGTCAGCGCCACCACGATCCCTAGCGGCGTGAAGGCCACGTTGATGCCCATGGGCGTGAGCATTGAGCCGAGCCAGCCGTTCGGGGCGTAGAGCGCCGTCAATGCAATTCCCGCCACGGCAGTCGGCAGCGCAAACGGCAAGTCCACCATGGCGTCGATGAAGCGCTTGAACGGAAAGGTGTAGCGAACCAGCACCCAGGAGACGATGAGCCCGAACAGCACGTTGATCAGTGCGGCGATCAGCGAGGCCCCAAAGCTCAATCGCAGCGATGCCAATACCCGCGGCGCCGTCACCACTTCCCAGAAATGGCCCCATCCTGCACTGAAGCTGCGGAGGAACACGGCGGAGAGCGGAATCAATACCAGCAAGGAGAGATACAGCATGGTGTATCCCAATGTGAGTCCAAAGCCCGGCAGTACGCTCCGATGCTTGCGTCCTTTGGGCGCCACCGCAGTGGTTGCCATGGGGTTCCTAGGAGTCTAGTGGCCGTAGATCCTATCGAAGGTACCATGGTCGGCGAAATGGGTGGCCTGCGCCTTGGTCCAGCCGCCGAATACCGCATCGACGGTCAGCAGCAGCGGAATATTTTGAAATTGATTGGCGTACTTCGCCGCCACGGCAGGATCGCGCGGGCGGTAAAAATGCTTTGCCGCGATCTCTTGTCCCTGGGTGGAATATAGGTACTTCAGGTATTCCTCCGCCACTTTGCGCGTGCCATGTTCATCGACGTTCTGGTCGACAACACTGACCGGCGGCTCGGCGAGAATGCTGATGGAGGGCGCGACGATATCGAATTTGTTGGGGCCCAGCTCCTTGACCGCGAGGTAAGCCTCGTTCTCCCACGCCAGCAACACATCCCCGATGCCGCGCTCCACAAATGTCACCGTTGAGCCGCGCGCGCCGGAATCGAACACCGGCACGTTGTGATAGAGTTTTTTCACAAAGGCTTCGGCGCTGGCCTCGCTGCCGCCGGGCTGCTTCAGCGCCCAACCCCATGCCGCGAGATAGTTCCACCGCGCGCCGCCGGAGGTCTTCGGACTCGCTGTAATCACCTGAAGATCCGGCCGCACCAGGTCGCCCCAGTCGTGAATATTCTTGGGGTTTCCCTTGCGCACCAGAAAGACGATGGTCGAGGTGTACGGTGTGCTGTTGTTCGGCAGCCGCTTCTGCCAATTGGCCGGGATCAAGCCGCCCTGCGTTGCCAGGGCGTCGATGTCGTAGGCCAATGCCAGCGTCACCACATCAGCCTCGAGGCCGTCGATCACTGAACGGGCCTGCTTCCCCGACCCGCCGTGGCTTTGGTTGACGATGACGGTGTCGCCGGTCTTGCTCTTCCAGTACGCGGCAAACGCCTGGTTGTACTCCTCGTAGAACTCGCGCGTCGGGTCATAGGACACATTCAGCAGTTTGACGGTGGCCGCCGGCGATGCCGCGCCCGCGCCCAAGCCAACGCCCAGCGCGACCAGAGCGCCGGCAATCATTGAGGCGGTTTTTGCGATCACGGTATGTCGCGCAGTGGAATGACCAGATCCTTCATTATTTTGTCGACTTCTTCCTGGGTTTCCAGTTTTTCGACTTCGCGCACCAGCTTGCGCGGCAGGTGCGGCGCCAGCAACTCGATAAACTCGTACATATAGGCGCGCAGCAGGGCGCTGCGGCGAAATCCAATCCAGGTGGTGTGCCCCTCGAACAGATGCGAGGCGTCCAGCACCACAAGATCCGCGTCGGTCAGCGGATCGATGGCCAGGCGCGCCAAAATGCCTACTCCTAAGCCAATGCGCACATAAGTCTTGATCACGTCCGAATCGCGGGCTGTCAATGCCACGTCCAACGACAGGCCGGCGGTCTCAAACAGGGCGGGCAGCGATGATCGCCCGGAGAAGCTGAACACGTAAGTAACGATCGGGTACTCGGCCAACTTCTTGAGCGTCAGCTTTCCTGCGGATGCCAGCGGGTGGCCGCGCGGCACGACCACCGCACGATGCCAACGGTAGACGGGCAGACGCACCAAGTGCGGGAATAATTCCTCAGAGCCTGTGGCAATCGCGAAATCAACTCGATCGCGCGCCACCATTTCCGCAATCTGCTCGGACGTGCCTTGATGCAGGTGCAGGCGCACCTTCGGATACTTGATGCGAAATGCGCGAATCACTTCCGGCAGCACGTAGCGGGCCTGCGTGTGCGTCGTGGCGATCGACAGTGTGCCGCCGTCGGCTTTGCGCAGCTCCGCCGAAGTGCGGCGGATATTCTGCATCTCACGCAAGATGCTGCTCGCGCGCGAAATGATCTCCTCGCCTGCGGCGGTGGTGCGCGTAAGCGCCCGGCCCTCGCGCTCGAACAGCTGAAAACCGAGTTCTTCCTCCAGCAGTTTTAGCTGGCGGCTGACGCCGGGCTGCGAGGTATGCAGTTGCCGCGCCGCGGCGGTGATGTTCAGTCCGTTTTCATGGACCGCTACGAGGTAGCGCAATTGCTGAAATTTCATCGACCCATCCGGCCTTAAAGCCTTAAGTTGAGTTTTTCTGACCCGGGAACCTGTCTGTGCATTCCGGACCCCCAGCATAAAGGTTTAAGGCGTATCACGAATAGGCATGTACTCATGCTTCAGAGTTTGTTTTGCGAATGCGGGGTTCGTCCTATAGTCGCAAGATGCTCGAACTTTCGAAAGCATTGCAGGCGCGCGTAAAGGTCAGCGTTTCGCAACTTGGCGCGGCTCTCACAGAGTTCAAAAATGTGTGCTATGCCAATAGCTTAGGCCCGGAGTCAATGGTCCTCACCGATCTCATATGGGGATCGGGGCAAGCAGCGCCATCCGCTACCCAGGCCGGTGCGCTTTCCGACATTGAAATCTTCAGCATCGACACCGGGCGCCTCTATCCCGAGACCTATGATCTGATCGAGCGAGTGCAGCAGCGCTATGGCCGCGCCATGGCGGCACCCGTGGCGTGGGACGGCGAATACGGCCTGCACAAGGTCAGTCCGCTGCTGGATTGGACCGAGAAAGAAATTTGGGAATATATCCGCAGGAAGCGCCTCCCCTACAACACCTTGCACGATAAGGGTTTCCCCAGCATCGGCTGTGCACCGTGCACCCGCGCCCTCAGCACCCGCGCCCTCAGGTAGGATTCTCAAAATGAATTACTTTCCGGTTTTCTTCGACCTCACCGCGCAGCGAGTACTCGTGGTCGGCGGGGGCGAAGTGGCGTTACGCAAGGTCGTGCTGCTCGAGCGCAGCGGCGCGTCGGTCTATCTGGTTGCCCCCGAAGTTCTCCCGGAATTGAAAGAACGCGCCGCCGCCGGATTGTTGAATCTCGCGATTCGCGACTTCGTTCCCGAGGATCTTGAGGGCGCGCGGCTGGTCATCGTCGCGACCTCGCGCCGCGCGGTGAATCGCTGGATCGCCAGCCTAAGCGAGGCGCGCGGCATCCCGGTAAACGTGGTCGATGACCGCGAAGCCTCGCGCTTCATCGTACCCGCCGTCATCGATCGCGACCCGGTGCTGGTGGCGATTTCGACGGGAGGCGCATCGCCGGTGCTGGCACGCCGCCTGCGCGAAAGATTGGAAGCCGCGATACCGAAGAAAATCGGCGATCTGGCCTTTTGGCTCCGCACCTTAAGGCACGCCGCCCGCCGCCGCTTACGCAACACGGACGAGCGGCGCCGATTCTTTGAAACCGTCGTGGACGGCGCCGCTGCTCGCCGTTTCATCGAAGGCGACACGCACGGCGCGCAGGCGATCGCGCAGCAGTTGTTGGCGCGAAGCTCCGCTGCTCCTAAGGCACAGGGCGAAGTGACGCTGGTGGGCGCGGGGCCGGGCGACCCGGAACTGCTGACCTTGAAGGCGTTGCGCGCTCTGCAAGATGCCGATGTCATTTTGCACGATCGTTTAGTGCCCGAGGCCGTACTGGATATGGCACGGCGCGATGCCGCGCGAATTTGCGTGGGCAAGGCCGCCGGCAGCGTCGGCAGCACTCAAGAGGAGATCAATGCGCTGCTCATCGAGCACGCGCTTAAGGGTAAGCGCGTGGTGCGCCTGAAGGGCGGCGATCCCTTTATCTTCGGCCGCGGGGGCGAGGAACTGGAGGCATTAGCTAAGGCGCAGATCAGCTTTTCAGTCATTCCCGGCGTCACCGCCGCGGCCGGCTGCGCCGCCTACGCCGGCATACCGCTGACCCATCGGGACTACGCGCACGGCGTCACCTTCGTTACCGCGCATGCAGACAAAGACGGACACGAACCCGATTGGCGGGCACTGGCCAAGCCCGGCATCACCGCCGTGTTCTACATGGGTCTCGCGCGCATCGAACAGATCACGGCGCAGCTCGTGGCGCACGGCGCAGCCGCATCCTTGCCGGCCGCCATCATTGCCCAGGGCACCATGCAGGATCAGCGCGTCATTACGGGGACGCTGGCCACGATTGCCGCCGTGACAGCCGGCTCGAATATCGAATCTCCGGCGCTGTTGGTGGTGGGGGAAGTCGTGTCCCTGCAGCGCCGGCTGGCGTGGTTCAACAGCGCAGCGCCTGCCGTTCTCTCAGTCGGCTCGAGCGGTCGACCGGCGGCGTAGTCGATCGGCGCGAGCGAGCAGTCATCGGCGCGATCAGGCGATCGCCTCGAGAAACCCGCGTTCCGCGACCCAAGCCTTATTGAACAGGCGCGACTGATACTTCGCGCCGCCGTCGCAGAGAATGGTGACGATGGTGTGGCCGGGACCCATTTGTTTGGCCAGCGTGACCGCTGCGGCCACATTGATTCCGGAGGTGCTGCCTAACAGCAAGCCCTCTTCGCGCATCAGCCGATACACAAAACGCATGGTCTCTGCGTCCGATATACGCAGAGCGTCATCGATGGGCGCGCCTTCTAGATTGGCGGTCACGCGGCCGGTGCCGATACCTTCGGTGATCGATGAACCCCCATCGGTTTTCAGTTCGCCGTCCTTGATGTAGTGGTACAGCGCACTGCCCGGGGGATCGACCAGCACGACGCGCACGGCGCGGGACCGGGATTTCAGATATCGAGCCGTGCCCGCCAGTGTGCCGCCGGTGCCCGTCGAGGCGCAGAAAACATCGATTTTTCCTTCCGTGTCGCGCCACAGCTCAGGCCCGGTGGATTCGAAATGCGCGTCGCGATTCGCCGTGTTGTCGAATTGATTGGCCCAAATGGCGCCGGGCAATTCTTGCGCCAGCCGGCCCGCAACCTTTTGGTACTGATTCGGATTGCTGTAGGGCACCGCCGGAACCTTGCGCAGCTCTGCGCCGAGCGCTTCGATGATCTGATACTTCTCGGCGGCCTGATTGTCGGGCATTACGATGACGCATCTATAGCCTCGCGCATTGCACACGTGCGCGAGACCGATACCGGTGTTGCCGGCCGTGCCCTCGACCACGGTGCCGCCGGGTTTAAGCGTGCCGCGGCGTTCGGCGTCCAGCACGATCCATTTCGCCGCACGATCCTTCACCGATCCGCCGGGATTCATGAACTCGGCCTTTCCCAAAATTTCGCAGCCCGTCTCCTCGCTAAAAGTGCGCAGCCGAATCAACGGCGTGTTGCCGATGGAATCCGTAAATCCATTCTTGATGTTCATAGATGCGTTGCCTCGAGCCGGGGCGTCGCTTCGAGAGCGGTTCCCTTGAGTTCCCTGTTCATTTTCGCCATGTCCAATTCGCCGCGCCACTTGGCGACCACCAGGGTCGCGACGCCGTTGCCGATCACGTTGGTGAGCGAACGTGCCTCGGACATGAAGCGATCTATCCCCAAGATCAGTGCGAGGCCGGCCACCGGCAGCGTACCCGTCGCCGACAGTGTCGCGGCCAGCACGATGAAGCCGCTGCCCGTCACGCCTGCGGCGCCCTTGGAGGTCAATAGCAGAACGGCGAGCAGCGCGAGTTGCTGGAGCAAATTCATCGGTGTGTTCGTGGCCTGCGCAATGAATATTGCCGCCATGGTCAGGTAGATCGAAGTGCCGTCGAGATTGAATGAATAGCCGGCGGGAATGACCAACCCCACCACCGGCCTGCTCGCGCCCAGTTTTTCCAGCTTGGCCATCATTCGGGGCAGCACGGTTTCCGAGGACGAGGTGCCGAGCACGATGAGCAGCTCGTCTTTGATGTACTTCAGGAACCGCCAAATGCTGAAGCCGTGCAGACGGGCGACTATCCCTAACGCACCGAAAATGAACAGCAAGCAAGTCGCGTAGAAACTGCCCATCAGTGCGCCCAGCGACACCAGCGAGTGAAAGCCGTACTTGCCGATGGTGAACGCCATGGCGCCGAACGCGCCGATGGGTGCCAATCGCATCACGACGCCCACGATCCAAAACATCACATGCGAGAATGAGTCGATGAAACTCACCATGACGGCGGCGCGCGTTCCCAGCTGCTGCAAGGCAAACCCGAACAGAATGGCAATCAACAGAATCTGCAGTATCTCGCCCTTGGCGAAGGCATCGGCAAACTGGCTGGGAATGACATTGAGCGCAAAGTCGGTAACGGACTGCAGTTTGCCGGGAGCCGTGTAATCCTTGAGCGGTCCTGTGTCCAAGGTCTGCGGATCGGCGTTTAGACCCACGCCGGGCCGCAGGAGATTGATCACGATCAACCCCAAGATGAGCGAAACCGTGCTCATCACCTCGAAGTAGATCAGGGCCAAGCCGCCGGTCTTGCCGACCTTCTTCATGTCTTCCACACCGGCGATTCCCATCACCACGGTGCAAAAGATCACCGGCGCAATCAGCATTTTGATGAGTTTGATAAACCCGTCGCCGAGCGGCTTCATGGCGGCGCCGGTTTGCGGATAGAAGTAGCCGAGCAGCACGCCGAGGGCGATGGCGACGAGTACCTGGAAATACAGGGAGCGGTATAGGTTTTTCACCACACGAATTTAAGCGATTCGCGGCGCTGACGTGGCGGGATTTCAAAAATATCCCCGGACTAGCCGGGGAATTTCAGTGGAACAGGTGTTTAGGTATAACCCTACACGTCCTTAAGTGGCAGATACGCCGCACAAGAGTGCCCAAACGTTCAACCTTGTTGGTGTCGTCCAGTGTTGCAAGTAAGTAACGCTGGCGAAAAACACAAACCCATTCGTTAATCGTATAATAGGCGATAATATAGATAAATCCAATAGTTGACGCTTTTTAATTGGATCTTGCGGCGCTATGTCAAATGTGTTGCCAATTGGTGACAAAACAACGCTTAGGGCCACTCCGACGCCTTGGCGTCGAAATCCTTCGACGTTGCATGAACCACACAGAAGCGTTGGCCCGTGGGCGCTTCCATCACCCACCAGGTGCGCACCGGTTGGATGCGCTTTGCCCCTAGTTTTTCCAGCCTCCGCACCTCGGCGTCGATGTCGTTGGTTTCGATATCCAGATGCACCCGGCTCGGATGCGTGACCGCCTGGACTTCAATGTCCAAGCCATGCTGGGAGTCCTCGAGTTTCTTGTAGATCTCGCCCTCGTCCGGCGGAAGGTCGCGCACGGGCATGCCGAGGGCGTTGCCCCAGAAATCCGCTGCTCGATCGAGATCGGTGGTTTCGCAGTCGATGATGAATCCCGACAGTTTGCTTTTATGCATGCGTTGCTCCAGATTCGAAAATCTCAGGAGGTATGACTCATGAAATATTTACATACGATGGTGCGGGTAACGGACATCGAGCGGTCGCTGCGCTTCTATCGCGACGCGCTCGGCCTGAAGGAATTATCGCGTAAGGACTATCCGCAGGGGCGTTATACGCTGGTTTTTTTGGCGGCCCCCGGCGACGAGGAGGCGCAGGTTGAACTGACACACAACTGGGACCCGGAAGAATATTCAGGCGGCCGCAACTTCGGGCATTTGGCCTATGCAGTGGACAATATCTATGAGGCCTGCCAGCGTCTCATGGATCACGGCGTCACCATCAATCGGCCGCCGCGCGACGGGCGCATGGCCTTCGTTCGCTCGCCGGATCAGGTCTCCATCGAATTGCTGCAGAAGGGAACGGCTCTGGCGCCGGCGGCACCCTGGAACACCATGCCGAATGTCGGCCAGTGGTAGAACGCAGCGTTAGCGGCTAACGCGGGCCTTGGCGGCTAACGCGGGCCTTGGCGCCTAACGGGCCCTCACGACTAAAACATCTCCGATTCGTCCGGCGTCTTGGTCTCGACATGGGCGCGCGAGGCGATGTGATCGCCGGTGATCATCTCGCGGTAGCCCTGTCCCGGGCCCACCATCGGATAGACGCCGGCGTCCCGGTCGATGATGACCTCCAGAAATGCAGGCCCTTTGAAACCGATGAACTCTGAGACGACTCGCGGCACATCGGCCTTCCGATCGAGGCGCACCGCGTACTTGAATCCGTCGGCCATCGCCGCCTTGATGAAATCCTTGGTGTGCAGGCTTTTATCGCTGGCGCTCAAGCGGCCCTTGTGGAACAGCTTCTGCCATTGCCTGACCATGCCGTCGCCGAAATTGTTGAGCACGACCACTTTGATGGGCAGGTCATAGGTGGTGACGGTTTCCAGTTCGCCGATATTCATGCGGATGCTGGCATCGCCGTCGATGTCGATTACCAGACGATCGCGCCGCGCGAACTGCGCGCCCACGGCGGCCGGCAACCCGAAGCCCATGGTGCCCATGCTGCCGGAGGTCAGCCACAGCCGCGGACTGCGGAAATCAAAATACTGCGCGGCCCACATCTGATGCTGGCCGACGCCGGTGGTAATGATGGCCTCCCCCCGCGTCAGCCGATTGATTTCTTCGATGACGTAGTACGGCTGAATGAACTCGCTGTCGCGATCGTAGTTCATGGCGTGGGTGGCGCGCAGTTCATCGCAATGCCGGTGCCATGCCGACCAGTCGCGCTGAAAACCCGTGGCCTTGCCGTAGTCCAGCAACGCCAGCAGCGCGTCCGCCATCAGTCCCACATGGCTCCAATTCACCCGCTTGACCTTGTCGATTTCCGAGGCGTCGATGTCGAAGTGCGCGATAAATTTGGCGCGGCTTGCGAACTTGGCGACGTTGCCCGCGACCCGATCGTCGAAGCGCGCGCCGACGGTCAGCAAACAATCGCAATCGTCCACGGCGTAATTGGCGAACGCCGTGCCGTGCATGCCGAGCATGCGCATGGATAGCGGGTCGGTGGTATCGACCGCGCCTATCCCCATCAATGTGGTGACGACCGGAATGCGAAACTCAGCCGAAAACTTGCGCAGTGCATGGGCGGCGCTGCCGTTGATCACGCCGCCGCCCGCGTAGATCATCGGCCGGTTGGCCGCGCTCAATGCCGCAAAGAATTGAGCGCAGGCAGGCTCCGGCAACTTGGCGGCTTCCAGCCTATTCATACGCTGCCGGTAGCCGGGAATCCTCAAGCGGCCCGAGCCGTGAAACACCCCTTTCCAATTCTGGACGTCCTTCGGCACATCCAACACCACCGGGCCGGGGCGGCCGGTGCGCGCGATCTCGAACGCGGTGCGCACGGTGGCTTCCAGTTTGGCCGGGTCGGTGATCAAAAATACATGCTTGGCAACCGCGCCCATGATGCTGGGCACGGGCGCTTCTTGAAACGCATCGGTGCCGATCGCCGTCGTCGGTACCTGACCGCATATCACCACGATGGGCACGGAATCCGCCATGCTGTCGCGCACGGGCGTAACCGTGTTGGTGGCGCCGGGCCCGGAGGTGACCATGGCCACGCCCACCCTGCCGCTGGCGCGCGCGTAGCCCGCCGCCATGAAGCCTGCGCCCTGCTCGTTGGCCGGCACCACCAGCGGCATGGCCGATTGGTGCTCCTGGTTATAGCGAAAAACCGCATCGTAAATCGGCAAAATCGCGCCGCCGCTGTAGCCGAAAATGGTATCGACACCCTCGTCCGCCAATACTTGGACGAGCATGTCCGCGCCGGTCATGGTGGCGCCTGCCAGCGGATGGGCCGCTTGGCCCGGCATTTCGTCAGGGTCTTTCACGGGGAAAGACTAGCAGTTTTGGGCCCCGGCAGCCCGTCTTAGGAGCCTGTCTCCTGGCGCCCCTATGCCGTGGTCCCGTATCCTGCCGTGTATGCGGCACGTCATAGCGATGCTCTTGCAGAATGAAGCCGGCGCGCTGACCCGCGTCACCGGTCTGATCTCCGCTCGGGGGTACAACATCGAGTCGCTCTCGGTTGCCCCCACCACCGACCCCACTGTCTCCCGAGTCACGCTGGTAACCATCGGCTCCGACGCCGTCATCGCACAGATCAACGCCCAACTCCTGAAATTGGTCGACGTCGTTGCCGTCGAAGACATGACCAGCGGCGATCATCTGGCGCGAGAACTGCTGCTGATCAAATTGCAGATCTCGGCGCAGCACATCGAACCGGCAAGCGCGCTGGTGCGCCGGGCTGCGGGCAAGGTGCTCTCGTCCAATCCGTCGAGCTATATCGTCGAACTCGCCAGCACGGAATTCGAGATAGGGGAATTCATAGCCAACATCGGCGCATTCGGCGAAATCATCGAAGTGGTGCGCAGCGGCGTTCTCGGCATGGCCCGCAGCAATCCGCGCCTGCACGTGGTCAAATGAATACGCAGTACACGGCGCGAGTCGCCTCGCAACCGCGGCACGCCCCCATTACGGCCTCTTGATTTTGGAAACGGCCGCCGCCGCCACGGCGCCGGAGTCGAAGTCTTTGCGGTAGATCTCCCAGGCGCGATGGATACGATTCGCCGCCCTGTCGGCCATGCGATCCACCGTGCCGGGCCAGCGCTTCCCGGCGGCAAACGCCTGCAGAATTTCCGATGATGCCGCCCCGTGATGTCCGCAGCCGCGCAAATGCGCCCATGCCGCCACGCGCCCCATGCCTTCCACGGCTTGCAGAATGCGGCGCGGCTTGGCGCGCCATTGCGCCAGATCGAGCCGATCGATGCTGGGCTGCAGTTCCTTCAAGACAAAGTATTGATTCTCGAAACGAACCGCGCGCAGCAGCGCCGGTGAAATCGCCTGCACGATGCGTTGAATGGCAACCACCCGGGCGGCCTCGTTCGGCCATTGCGGCTGCGGCCGCGCAAGCCAGTCCGCAACGCAGGACGGCGCCGCAAACTTCAGGTCGAGCGCGAAATTCTGATCCGGGGAGCCGCGGCCGCGGACCAAGAGGATGTAGCGCGCGAGGCCAAGGCTGCCGTTGCCGGCAATGCGGCGCGCCGCGTCGAGGAGCTTGAAAAACGACCTGCTAACTCCCGGAACCGCGAACTGCGCGGCGAAGCGCCGCAGACGCGTCCGCTCCTTAGGATCGATGCGCAGCGCGTGTATGCCGTCATTGCGGATGCGCCGCTCGCCGCCCTTGAGCTTGGTAAACCGCGCCAGAAGCTCGCGGCGCGTGCGGTTCATCGCACGGCGCAGCAGCGCGCGAAATACGCCCTGCGCAAGAGAACGCTCCACCCAGCGCGGTTTGCCGTCGCTCACGCCGTGGAGGTACGCCTCGAAGAAGCGCCGCACCAGCACCTTGCTTTGCGCCCGGCTAAACCCAAGACCGTGCGCAGCCACCTTGATGCCGGCCACGAAGCGCACGATGTCGAGCGTGAAGGGCGCGAGGCATGCCTCGTCGAAGTCGTTGACATCGAAGTAGCAGAGCCGATTGTCTCCCTTGAAGGCACCGAAATTTTCCAGGTGCAGATCGCCGCAGATCAGAATGCAGGGTGCGCGGAACAGCGTGTGAGCGCGGGGCAGGAACTCGAGGAACAAGGGATTGGTGCCTCGAAAGAAGGCGAAGGGATCCTTTCGGAGCAACGCCAGCTTCAGGATCAACCTATCGATGTCGCGCCCGTCGTTTTGCGCTAAAATTTGCCGCGTGGTTTTGCTTAAGACTTGCATAGCCGCCATGGATGTATCGACTTGAGGATATTTAATCGTCATGCCTGAAATTGAAGTCACGCCGGAACACGCCGCCGATCCCAACACTCGGCGAGTGGGTATTCTAGTAGGAGTCGTCGGCATCTTCTTGTCGGTGGTAACGATCGCCTCGCACCGCGCGCACACGGACGCCGTCATTCACCGTACCGAGTCGAACGATCAGTGGAGCTACTACCAAGCGAAGAAAATCCGCGAAAACACCGAAGAGGTGGCCATGACGCTGCTGCAGTCCTTGGGCACCGATGCGTCCAAGACCGATGCTGTCGTGCACAAGTTGGAGGCGGCACGCGCCAAGTACGCCGCAGACGCGGAAAAGATTCAGGAGGACGCGCGGGCGAAAGATAAAGAGAGCGCCGTTGAAGAGCACCGCGCGCTCTATTTCGACATCGGCGAAGGATTGCTGGAACTGGGCTTGGTGCTGTGTTCCTTGTACTTCCTCGCGCGTAAAGCGTTCTTCCCGGTGTTCGGCGTGCTTGCAAGCATCGGCGGCGCCGTCATGGGCGTACTGGGTTTCATGCTTTGAGGAAGATGCTTCCGGTGGCGTGGACCCTGGCATTCGCCGCGATCGCCCCTGGGTTCGCACCCGCGGGGGCCGCCGATGCAGCCTACGCAGCCGCCCTTGCGGCCCCCATTCCGCGCGTGGAAGCGCGTTCGGCGGACTTTCTGGCAGTCGGCGTGGTGCGCGATGACAAGATGAGCATCCATCTCAGCCGCTTAAGTGATAACGCCCCGGTGCGGGATGCGCTCGTTACCGTGGTGTTGCGCGGCACGGCGCATCCCACTATCGCCGAAGTCGACGGCAGCTATTCGCTGCAGACCCAGGATCTAACGCTGCCGGGCGCGGCTACGGTCGAATTTCAAGTGAGCCAGGGGGCGGTGCGCGAGAGTCTGAAGGGCACGTTGGATATCGCCGGCGCCGCCGACCGATCCGACGACAAGAACAGCGCGCGGCAGCTGTGGTGGTGGGTATTGAATTTTGCCGTGTGCTTCGGCGTTCTATGGCTGATCTCGCAGCGGCGCAAGGCGGCGAAAGCTTTGGAGCCTGAGAATCGCTCCTAGAAGCTCTGCATGGTTTGCACCAGAAATTGGAATTTCTGGATCCCCGCCACGTCGGTGAGCGGGAATGCGAAATCGACGTGCAATACGTTTCCCAGCCCTGAGCGAGTATTGCCTAAGCGCAGTCCAAACCCCACATCTTTCAGCAATCCCGGATCGCTGTTGCCGATGACGCCGCTGCCCCAGGTCCTGCCTAAGTCGGCAAACACGGCGCCCCCCACACGGGCCAGCCGAAACGGATACCAATCGGTGAAGAATCGCTGTTCCACCGTGAACAGCGCCCGGGAAGTGCCCGACTCGAAGCGCAAGGGGTAGCCGCGAAGACCATTGTCCCCGCCGAGCAGAAGCTGCATATCGGGATCCAGCTTATAAGTCGTGGTTCCCGACAGCGCGGCATAGAGCAGCCAATCCTGATGCCAGCGCCAATAGTATTTGGCGGCGGCGTCCGCGATCAAGTTGCGAGGACTGCCTTGCTCGATGCGCGAGGAGAAATCGCCGGTCAAGAACAGCTGCTGCTGATCGGGCAACTCGAGTCCGCGCAGCGCTTTGGCGCTCAGCATGACGGCGTTGCGGTCCGCACCGAACGCGCTGTCCGAATAGCCTATTTCGCCGGTGACTTCGGTGCCGAAGTATAGATCTTCGGCGCGGCCGATCTGGTTTTCATCGCCGACTTTCTTGTACTCATCCTGCAAAATGTCGAACCCGGTGAAAGGGTATGACAGAGTTCTGTCGGGCGGCAAAATCTTTGCGGGCACGGTGGTGATCGGCGCCGGCAAGAACAGGTTGCGATCGTAGCGCATGCCGAATGTCCAGCGCTTGGTCCAGCCGTCGACGAAGCCGCTGGACACGCCGCCGCTCAATTCGTAGGAGGTTTCGCTGTCGTTGAATTGATCGACGATGTCGCCCAAGTTGTAGCGCGAAATGGTGCGGTCGAAACTGCTGGCGGAGATTTTCGTGCTCCACGGCGCATCCAGCGAATAGAAGGGATGCGCTACCAGGAGCGAGCGCTGCGAACCGTCGTTGGAATCCGCATAAGTGGCCTGCGAGGTCCATCGGGATCCGAGCACATTCGGGTCGGTCCATGCCACGGTATTGCTGGTGCGGTCGACCGTGCTGCCGCGCGACACCTGCAAAGTCTTTCCCCAACCCAAGAAATTGGTGTCCTGCAAATTGAATTTAGTGTCGTCGGTGCCGCCCGAGCGGGCAAAGGAGATGCCGGGACTCAAGGTCCACACATCGTTGGTAATGACCTTGATATCGACTTTGCCGCCGGCGTAGTGCACGGGCACGATGCGGGCGTCGTACACATAGGGCAACAGGCGCAGCGCCCGCTCCGTCTCGGCCAGCTTGCGCGCAAGATACTTATCGCCGCTGGCGAACAAGAGCTGCGCCTGAATGGTCGCATGCTTGGTGCGTGCGTGCAGGCGATCGGCGAGCCGGAACAGTCCGTTTGCTTCGCGCGGATCGCTCTCATCGAATATGTTGCGGGTGGCGATCTGCACCTTGCCTATGACCGCTCCCGCCGCTTCCAGCGCGGCGTCGCTGGGTACGTCGGCCGGCCGGGGCTCCTCGATGCGGGTGTGTTCCTTATCCGTGAGCTTGGCGGCAAACGCCGGCTGCGAAATCGCCGCAGTCAGCAAGGAGAATGCGATCAGGCATCCACCGTCGGACAGCCTCATTCGGCGAAAAAGCTACAAGGCAGCGTTGTCGCTCTCGCCGGTGCGAATGCGCAAAACCCGCAGGATGTCGGTAACGAAAATCTTGCCATCGCCTACTTTCCCCGTTTTCGAAGCGCCGACGATGGCCTCCATCACTTGATCGACCAGCTCATTCTTGACGGCAACTTCGATGCGTGTTTTCGGCACGAAGTCGACCACGTACTCCGCGCCACGGTACAGTTCAGTGTGCCCGCGTTGCCGGCCGAATCCCTTGACCTCCGTCACAGTCATGCCCGAGACCCCGATTTCGGACAGGGCAGCGCGCACGTCATCCAGCTTGAAGGGTTTGATGATCGCGGTAATCAATTTCATTCTAGACTCCGGTCTTAAGGCCGTCTGGGTAATACTATTACGATTCTGTCGTGGGCACACAATGATCTCCACAATCGTGATTGTAGGCGGCGGGCAGGCCGGGGCCCAGGCCGTCGATACCCTGCGGCGTGCCGGCTTCCCGGGCCGCCTGTTGTTGATCTGCGACGAACCGGAACTCCCGTACCAGCGTCCGCCGTTGTCCAAGAAGTATCTTTCGGGCGAACTGACGGCCGAACGGCTGCCGTTCCGGCATCGAGCTTTCTACGATGAGCATCGAATCGAGTTGAAACTTGGGGTTCGTGCCGCGGCAGTAGATCCTCGCGCCCGCCGAGTGGATCTCGCCGACGGCGAGGCGCTCAACTACGACCGTCTGCTGCTCTGTCTCGGCGCCACCGCGCGCCGGTTGAGCTGTCCCGGAGCCGATCTTCCGGGCCTGCACTATTTACGCAGCGTGGCGGACGCCGCACCCATTAAAGCCGCCATCAAACCGGGTTCGCGTGTGCTCATCATCGGCGGCGGCTACATTGGTTTGGAAACCGCCGCGACCTGCCGCCACATGGGCTGTGAAGTCACGGTCCTGGAGCTGGCCGACCGGGTCATGAATCGTGTGGTATCGCCATGCGTTTCGCAATTCTTTGAGCAGGAGCATCGCGCGCGTGGCATCAACATCCTGTGCAATACGCGGGTCGCTCGCCTCGAAGGTGCCGGGCGGATTGAGCGTGTGATCTGCGCCGACGGCAGCGAAATCGCGGCGGATACGGTCATCGCCGGCGTGGGCGCCATCGCCGTCACCGCACTGGCGAGCGATGCGGGATTGGCGTGCGACAACGGCATCATCGTCGATGAATACTGCCGCACCCAAGATGAGGCGATCTTCGCGGCCGGCGATTGCACCAATCACCCTTCACTGCGCTTCGGACGCCGCGTACGGATCGAGTCGGTGGATAACGCTTTCGAACAAGCCAAGACCGCTGCGCTCAATCTGCTGGATCGAAAAATTTCCCACGACCGCGTGCCGTGGTTCTGGTCCGATCAATTCGACAGCAAGCTCTTGATCGCCGGGCTGTCGCAGGATTACGACCGGCAGGTATTGCGCGGCGACCCGGCTTCGCGCAGCTTTAGCGTCTGTTACCTCAAAGGCGACGAACTGATGGCGGTGGAAGCGGTCAATCATTCGAAAGACTACATGGCCGCGCGCAAACTCATCGCCGAGCGCGCGCGGATGAACACCGCGAAATTGGCGAATCCCAGTCTCGCGCTCCAAGACGCCGTCAATCAGACAGGCTCCTGATGCCCCGCATCACATTCATCGAGCCGAGCGGCTCGCGGCGCGTGGTCGACGCGCCCATTGGCGTGACATTGATGGAGGCCGCGGTGCAAAACGGCGTGCAGGGTATCCTCGCACTGTGCGGTGGGGCGTGCGCATGCGGAACCTGCCACGTCTATGTCGATGCGGCTTGGCTGCCTAGGCTCACGCCCCGCGAGGAGATGGAGGAAGGTATGCTGGAGTGTGCCTGGGAGCCGCGCGACAATAGCCGCTTGAGCTGCCAGGTCCATATCACGGCGGATCTCGACGGGCTGGAAGTGACTGTCCCGCTGCGGCAAGGAGCATAGGAGCCTCGCAATGTTCGCAATAGCAATCCACGGCGGCGCCGGCACGTTGCCGCGCGGCGAAATGTCCGCTGAGGCGGAAGGCAAGTACCGGTCCGGCTTGAAGGAGGCGATCGACGCCGGCTTCGCGGTACTGCAAGGCGGCGGCTCCAGCTTGGATGCGGTGACTCGAGCGGTCGTGCTGCTCGAAGATAATCCCTTGTTCAACGCGGGCAAGGGCGCAGTCTTCACGCTCGACGGTCGCAACGAATTGGATGCCTCGATCATGGACGGAAGCACCCTGAAAGCCGGCGCAGTGTGCGGCCTCACCCGCATCCGAAATCCGGTGCAGCTGGCGCGCGCGGTAATGGAGAAGTCGGAACACGTCATGCTGGCCGCCGCCGGGGCGGAGGAATTTGCCTCGGATCAAGGCTTCTCGTTTGTGCCGCAAAGCTATTTCTATACTCCGGAGCGTTGGCGGCAACTCGAAAGAATTCGCGGCGGAGACGGCGGTCTCTCGGCGCTGACCATTTCGCATATCGGCACGGTCGGTGCCGTCGCGCTCGATGATCGGGGCCGATTGGCGGCGGCCACTTCCACCGGCGGCATGACCGGAAAGCGCTACCAACGCATCGGCGATTCGCCCATCATCGGCGCAGGCACTTATGCGGACGATCGCTCATGTGCGGTATCCGCCACGGGGCATGGCGAAGTGTTCATTCGCTTAGCGGTGGCTCATGACATCTGCGCGAGGATGCGCTTCGGGGGGCGCAGCATCGGTGCAGCGGTGCGCGAGGTCGTTCTTGGAGAGCTGCCCCCGCTCGGCGGCGAGGGCGGCGTCATCGCCATCGATGCGCGCGGAGAAATCGCCATCGAATTCAATTCCGAAGGTATGTTTCGCGCCAGCCGCAAACAGGGAGAAGAGCTTGCGCAGATCGGGATTTATGCCTAGGAGCCTGCCGCGGAATACTCAGCCAGGCTCCCCCACACGATGGCGGCGCTTCTCGAAGCGGCCCGTCCTCATGGTGTGGTATTCGGCTTCCATCACGATGACTCGATTTCTGCCCTCTTCCTTGGCACAGTACAGCGCCTCGTCGGCGAGCTGAATCAATCCCTCGAGAGTGCGATTGGCGGCGGGTAAAATGAAGGCCGCGCCAATGCTGATCGTGAGCCGGCTCGCGACCTTCGAGGCTTCGTGGGGTATATTCAGCTCGGCGATGGAACGCTGAATGCGGGTGAGAACCTCGGCGACGTATTCGCGGCTGGCCTCGTACAACACGATTGCGAACTCCTCGCCGCCATAGCGCGCGACGAAATCCAAAGGCCGCCGCGCACACTGGCTCAAGGACACCGCGACGGCGCGCAAGCACTCATCGCCGGCCTGGTGGCCATACCGATCGTTGTAATCCTTGAAGCAGTCGACATCCGCCAGGAGCACTGCGATGCGTTCTTCCTCGCGCACCGCCTGCTGCCAAACCCGCGCAATGTGCTGATCGAACATGCGTCGATTCTGGATGCCGGTCAGACCGTCGCGCGCCACCATTTCACTCAGCAGGCATGCCTCCAGAAAGCGCAGGCGGCTGGTCTTCTCGTGCATGTAGGTGACCGACGCGCAGAACAGGTTGGCAGCGACGATCGCCAAAGCGCTGTAGCTGAATTCGCGGCCCGGCAACACCAGCGCGGTGCCGGCGGCCAGATAGACCAGCATCACGATCACGTTGGCGGCGACCGCATGATAAAAAATCAGGCCGCTCATGAAATAGATGAACACGATGCTGAGAATCAACGAAGGAGTCAGCATCGAGATCCCGCCGAGCGAGGCTAGGATCTGGATGGCCGCCACGCTCAGGCCGAAAACGGTCATGGTGACGATGGTGAGCGGCGCATGGATGCGGTGACGCTGCGGCGAGAAACTCGCCGCGAGTCCGATGAGCAGCATGGGAATGATGACGAGTATGCAGATCCTGCTCGGGATTCGATCCAGCTCCGGTCCCAACACCATGGCGTCCATGGCGGAAAAAGCAATGACGATGAGCATCGCCAGGCATATGTTCACGCGCGTGTGGAACAGATTCTCATCGAAATTCCTGCGTCTGAACTGCGCCTCGAGTTCGCCGTCGAAGGTAAGCCAGGGAAATCCCGCGCGCAATTGACGTGCGTGCGGCGAATTGGGCAGATCTTCGCCTGAAAGTCCGTTCGCAATAGTCATTCGCGTCACCGTACCGGCTTGAGGCTACACGCTCAATGACCTGGGGCACTTTTTGAAAGGAAAGGCATCCGCTGCCGGATGGGATTATGTCAAATTCACGATTTCGCCAATCAATCGGCCAGGTAAAGCGCGAGATACGTGTCGAAATTCGTTTTATCGGCGGCCTCGACATTGCGCTGCGCCTCGCGAGATTCCTGCGCTTCCGCCGCGAATTCGCCGAGCCGGCTCTGGTTCGGCGGATAAAGCCCGAGGAAGTAATCCTTGTGCAGCTTCGACATTCGCAGCGCGAGCTGAAAAAAACTCTCGCCGCTTTGGCGCATCTCCGCAAGCAGCCGCGCCGACGGCGTACGTTCCACGTCGTCGATTTTAGCGCGCTGCTGCTCCAGCGCCGATGAATAGGGACGCGCGGGTTCGCCGTGGTCGAGCATTTCGCACAACCCTTGCATCGAATCGAGCAGCTCTCGCGCCCATTCGCTCATGGAGAAATCGCGCCCTTCCCGCCGCAGCATCAGATTCGGTTCCCGGCCGCGCCTCGCCACCAGAAGATGATTCGCATCCAGCGCAAGCTGTTCACCTTGGGAGATCGGCTCGCTCTCCCGCAACAGGCATAGGGCGAGAAAGGCTTCGAGGAAGCGCAGCTTGTTTTGATTGACGCCGACGGGATCGAAGGCGCTCACATCCAAAGCGCGGACTTCAACGTATTCCACCCCCGCCCGATGCAGCGCCTTGGTCGGCCGTTCGCCGGAGCGCGCAATTCGTTTGGGGCGTATGAAACTGTAATATTCATTTTCGATCTGCAGGATGTTGGCATTGAGCTGCTGATAAACGCCGTCCACTTTGACGCCGATTTTTTCGTAAGGCGGATAGGGCGTGCCGATCGCCCGGGACAGATCGCGTACATACTCCGCCAAACTATTGACCGACACGCTCAACGTCGACTGATTCTTGTTGCGGTAGCCGATATCGCTCATGC
>Ga0182030_10008796_pt1 | contig 20808 bp, 13 predicted proteins | sample 812S3MmetaG_FD_121299 | JGI IMG/M metagenome (GOLD analysis project Ga0182030, IMG submission 121299) | Permafrost microbial communities from Stordalen Mire, Sweden - 812S3M metaG (Illumina Assembly) | ecosystem: Environmental > Terrestrial > Soil > Wetlands > Permafrost | place: Sweden...
GGTCCGGCCCCGAAGGGGCCAACCGTGGGTAGCCGCAGGTTTTAACCTGCGGCTCGCAGAACCCCATGGCCCCTTCAACCCCGACGGGGTTGACCGTGGGAAAGGTCGGCCCCTTCAGGGCCGCATTCCTTTCTCGCCTTCGGTTTCCGTAGGTTTCACCTACGGCTACCCACGGTGTCCTGCTTCGCGGGAAGGAAGGCGGGGGGGGAGGGGGTCTAACGGTCAGCTTAAGTGAACAGCATTGGGGCTAAAGGGAGATCCTTTCGGTAGTGTCCTAATTTGCGACGTAGCGCCGGGCTTTAGCCCGGCATGTGCCGCCCTAAAGGGCGGCGCTACATTCAAAATAGGACACTACCGACCTTTCGCTTGACTTTCTTAACTTTAGCGTTATAATCATTGTGGTAATCAGGGCACATCGGTCGGGCGAAGTGACTTGAAGGTGACATCCGTGTGCGCGACACCCGCCAAAGCGACCTTCTTTCCGGATATATTATTGAAAATACATGATATTAGCTATGATTTGAGGGGATTCGCCGGTCCCGCCCAATTTCTCAACACTTTGATTTCGGAGCACTTGTCAGATTCTGGCTTCGCCCGAAGAGAGTGCCGCCAAAAGATGTTAAAAATGAAGAGTCCCCTGGATGAGTTATTGAAAACAAAGGGACAAAAAAAGTGCTCTGGATGGGTTGATGAAAACAAATGAGTTACGCGATTTTGTCGATGGCCTTATGATATTGAAGGAGTTAGCAGTTATTTTTCATGCCGGAAGGGTAGGATGGTGGTCGCTTTCCCCACGGCGTGCTTGGGTCGGCAGATGAGAGAGAAAAGGTCCAAAATTCAAGGCCAGGGACTCGCTTACAAGTCCGTGCTCTTCCTGCTCGATGGGCTACGGCGTGCGCCGGAATGGCTATGGGCTAGGCTTGCGTGAGAGAGCTATCCCCAGCCGGGTTACGTCCAGCGGAACCACCGCAATGCCAGCAGGTAGGAGAGGATTCCCCAGAGGCAAAGAACAAGCAGGCGTGCGGTTTGGTGGGTTAGCGGCGCGCCCTCCAGAATCGCGGCGCGCAGGGCGTCGTTCAGCGCAGTGAGCGGCAGCACTTTTATTAAGGGGTGAAGGAGGGCCGGGAATCGCTCGTAAGAGAAGAAGACGCCGGAGAGAATCCACATGGGCATCATGACGAGGTTGATCAGCCCGCTGACCGTCTCGATTTTCTGCGCGCGGCTGGCCGTGAGCAGCCCCACGCCGCCGAAGCAAAGCGCCCCGAGCGAACTGATGATCAGGATGGAGGCCCACGAGCCCGCGACGCGCATGTGAAACGCCAGGACGCCGAACCCCAGCAGCAGGACCAGTTCAATCAGCATCAAGATCAAACGGCTGCTGGCCAGGGCCAGGAGGAAGTCACCGCGGCGCATGGGGCTGGCGACAAATCGTTTCAGCAACTTGCGCTGGCGTAAATCCACCAGGGCAAACCCAATTCCCCACATGCCGGAGTTCATCAAGTTCATGCCCAGCAGGCCGGGAATCAGGAAGTCGATATAACGGGCCCCGGGCTCGCTGGAAATGCGGCCGCTGGTGGGGACGCGGTTCTTTCTTCCCGCGGCCGTCTGGAGAGCATCATCGGTAAGGCTGCGGGCCAGCACGCTTTCCGGACGCGCCGGGTCATAGAGGTATTCAAAGCCGCCGGCGCGCGGCGTTACCACCAGGTCGACCTTGCCCAGCCGAAACTGGTTGAACGCTTCGGTGGCAGGGAGTAGATCCACGTGCACCGTCCCCGCGGCAGTCGCCGCGCGGAATAGTTCCATTGCCTGCGCTGCTTCCGGGCCTGCCACCAGCGCCACGCGGCTGACGTCGGCGGGTTTGTCGCGGAAAGCAATCCCCAACCCCAGCGCCAGCAGAATGGGAAACCCGAAGACCCAGAAGATGACTTCCGGCTCGCGGTACAATTCCTTGAGGCGGGCCAAAAGCAGTAGCCTATAGCTCTTCCAGCGCCCCGTGATCGGTTGATCGGGTGAGCTGGTAATCGGGTGACCCGGTGATCCGGTGATCCCGTGAGCAGGAGATGCAGGGGATTCGAGGTTTGAAAATCGAAACCCGGAGCCGTGCCTGTCCGAATTCGGATTTTCGATTTTCGACTTTCGATTTTCGGCCTTCGCTTGGAATTGCTTGTTCATCCGATCACCCGATCCGCATCCTCTCACTCCTCACGCAGGTGGCGGCCGGTGAGGTGCACGAAGACGTCCTCCAGGCTCGCTTGGCGCGTGGTGAGGTGCAGCAGACGTCCGTTGCGGTTCTGTAAGGCCGCGAGCAGGGCGGGAATGGTTTCATGCGGTTCGCGCACGCTCAGCACTACTCGCTTGTCCTCTTCGTGTACGGCTTCGACGCCGGGCAGCGAGCGCCACAGCTCAACTTCGCCCGGGACATTACCCGTGGCGTCGAACTCCACCCTGTGCTGGCCGCCCAAACGCTCGATCAGCTCGGCGGGCGTCCCCGAGGCAATGCTGAGGCCATGGTCGATAATGACGATACGATCGCAGAGGCGTTCGGCCTCGTCCATGTAATGCGTCGTCAGGAGCACGGTGCCGCCGTGGCGCTGAAACTGCCGGATGACTTCCCAAAGCTGGCGCCGGCTTTGGGGATCGAGACCCGTGGTGGGTTCGTCAAGGAACAGGATTTTGGGATTGGCCACCAGGGCCGTGGCCACGGCCAGCCGCTGCTTTTGCCCGCCCGAAAGTTTGCCCACCCAAGTGCCGGATTTTTCCGTGAGCGCCATCTCCGCCATCACTTCCGCCACCGCGCGCGGGCGGCGATAGAAACTGGCGAACAATTCCAAGGTTTCGCGCACGGTGAGCTTTTCGGCGAGGCGCGTTTCCTGCAGCGAGATTCCCAGCAGCTCGCGCAGTTCGAGATTGTGCGTCTGCCAGCTATTTCCCAGAATCTCAATCTCGCCGGAAGTGGGCTCCAGCAATCCTTCCAGGATTTCAATGGTGGTCGTCTTGCCTGCCCCATTAGGGCCCAGCAAGCCGAAGCACTCTCCGGCGCGGATCTCCAAATCAAGCCCGCAAACGGCCTCGACCTTGCCATCATAGGTTTTGCGAAGCGCCCGGCAGCGAACGGCAGCGTCCATGGTGAGCATCATAGCGGATTGCGACACGGGTGGGAACTCACAAGATTTGACGGTCCAGGAGTTCGAAAAATCGGTCCAAAAAACTGGCCAGAACCTTCAAGACGCGGCGGCTTTGCCGCGCGAGGCGGAGGAAGTCCGGGAGGAGTTCGGGGCTGCGGGCCAACTGTGCCAGGATTGGGCTGATCCGCACCCGACCGTGAGCGTCCATGGCTGCTTCAAAATCGCAGGTCATCGGCATATCCACCGGATCGAGAATCACGCGCAGGGCGATGGAGGGGACGCCGCGGGTTGACCATTGCTTCATCAAGGCCAGGCTTTCCATATCCGCCGCGTCGCCCCAGCTTGCCAGACGTACCTTCTCCGCGATCGTACGGGCAATGCGTGGCAGCGTAATCAGCGTGGGCGCCGGCTTCGCCCCGCATTGCACGGCGAGGTCGATAAGGTTCGAGGCGCCGGGGAAGGTTGTCGCATTGTCAGGTCCCGACACCGATTGCGCAACCAGCAGGTCTCCAGTCCGCCATTCCGGTTTAAGGCCGGCGGCAACTCCCGTTACGATTGCCATGTCGGGGATGAATTGCCTCATCAAATCCTCGAAGTGGTAGGCGTCGGGCGCGCCCGCCCCAGTGAGCGCCACGTACACTTCCGTAGCACCGAGTGAGGCGACAAAGACGGGGAGGGGGGAAATGGAAATGGGGCGAAAATGATGCCGGCGCCGCCAGGGAGCAAATTCCTCTTTCAGGGCAAAGGCAACCAAGACTTTGGTCATCATGTTTCAGCGGGTTGAGGATGCGTTATCGCGCTGACCTCTAGGCCAGCAGGCCGGGTACTCGCGAAAAACGCCGACCTCAAGGTCGGCCCAACAGCAACTCGGTTCAGGCTGCGCATTCATGAGCGGCACGGCCCCGGAGGGGCTTCTTGACGTAACCGTTTTCACTGTACCAGTGAATGGCGCGCTCCAGGGCTGCTTCGAGCGGGCCGGGTTGAAACCCCAATTCGCGTTTGGCCATCGAGCAATCCACAAACATCTTGTGCCGAGCCATGCGCACGCCCTCCAGGGGAATGCGTGGCGCGCGTCGAAAAAGGCGCGCTGCCAGCGAGTCCGCAAGCGAGGCGATATAGGGGACAGCATGGGGCAAACGCAGGCGTGGCATGGGGCGGCCGCTGAGGCCGGAAAGGATTTCCAGCAATTGTTTCAGCGTCAGGTTGCGGTCACCCAGGATGTACCGCGCACCCACCTGCCCGCGCTCGGCCGCCAGCGAGTGTCCCCTGGCCACATCCTCAACGGCAACAAAATTCAAGCCGGTGTCGACGTAAGCGGGGATATGGCCGTTGAGAAAGTCAAGGATGATGCGGCCCGTGGGAGTTGGCTTCCAATCGCCTGGGCCTACGGGGGTAGTAGGATTGACGATGACGACAGGTTGTCCCTTCCGGGCCGCTTCCAAGGCTTCTTGCTCAGCAAGGTATTTCGAGCGCTTGTAATGCCCGATCATGTCCTGCAAGCGCAAGTGGGTATCTTCGTCGGGTAAATTCCGGGGGTGGGGCGGGACAAGTGTCCCCACGCTGCTGGTATAGATGAACCGGTCATTTCCGGCCTCGCGGGCGGCGGCAAGCAGGTTGCGCGTGCCGGTGACGTTACTCTCGTAGATTTCCTCGGGGTTTTCCGCCCAGAGCCGGTAGTCTGCGGCAACGTGGTAAACGCGCTGGACATTCCTCAAGGCGGCGGGCAGAGAATGGGCGTCGCGCAAATCTGCGTAAGCATACTCTACCGGAAGCCCCTCCAGTGAGCGCAGGTTACTTTTCGGGCGAACCAGCACCCGTACCTTTTCACCCTGATTGATTAGAAAGCGGGTTAGGTGGCTTCCGATGAATCCGTTTGCGCCGGTAATAAGGGAGAGCATTTTCCCGTCTCATCGCCATTCGCCGGACGGCGAGCGTGGTTTCCCCCGGAAAGTTGCCACTTGAGCAACCTCCAGGTATCGCGGAGTTTCCGATTCGCCCCCAATACTGCGGAGGGCTCATATCCCACGTGCACCATGCAGTGTTCGCAGCGTGGGTCACGCCCGCGGCCGTACTTCTCCCAGTTCGTTTTTTCAATGAAGTCCTTGAACGTGGCGTGGTGGCCGTCGGTAATCAGGTAGCAAGGCGCCTTCCAACCCTGTGGGTTGTAGGTGGGGTTTCCCCAAGCGGTGCACTGCATATCTTCGCGTTCACCCTTAAGGTAGTCCAGGTAAATTGGCGAGGTCATCAGGGCGTATTGCTCCAGAATTTGTGTTGCTTGGCGAAACTTCTCGTGAATCTCCTGGCGAGACATGAAAATCTCTTTGTTTTGCACCGCCGCGTATGAGTAGCTGGGGGCGATGGTGTGGCCATCCACTCCAAATTCTTTTAGATACTCGAAGAGCTCGGCAATTTCCTTCAGGTCGGTTTGCTTGTAAATCGTCGTGTTGGTGCAAACCATAAACCCGGCGTCTTTAGCAGCCCGAATGCCGTCGATAGCCTGCCGGAACACCCCTTTGCGCTCCACGCAAAGATCGTGAGTTGCCTCCATGCCGTCCAAGTGAACGTTGAAGAAGAAATGCGAGGTGGGCTTGAACTCTTTCAAACGCTTTTTGATAAACATTCCGTGGGTGCAAAGGTAGATATGCTTGCCGCGGTCCAGGATTTCGGTTACCAGTTGCCCTAGCGGGCGGTAAATCGTGGGCTCGCCGCCGCAGATGGAGACAATGGGAGAACCGCATTCATCCACCGCCTTCAAGCACTGCGCCACCGTGAGCTGTTCCGTGATGGATTCCTTGTATTCGCGGATGCGCCCACAACCCGTGCAGGTCAGGTTACAAGTGTGAAGAGGCTCCAGCATCATCACGAGGGGAAACTTCTCCACTCCCCGCAGCCGCTTTCCGGCGATATATTTGCTTAACTTTGTGGTCATGCCGAGCGGAAACCTCATTGACGCCTCCTGTCCCCATTCTGCGGTGGGAACTCTTCCGGCGAGAAGCGCAGGGCCTCAAATTCGGACCCGCCGTACAGCAAATTCCGGTACCGCGCCAAGGCGTAGAGCGGGAAGACATTCCGATAGAGGTGGTACTTCAGATAGAAAACACGCGGAAACCCGGTTCCGGTGAAGGCTGCTTCCGTCCAGGTTCCGTTCTCGCGTTGTTGATCCAAAAGGTAGCCCACGGCCTGTTTCACGGCGGGCTCGGATATTTCCCCGGCTGCCAGCAAGCCGATCAGCGCCCACGCCGTTTGCGAAGCCGTGCTGTGGCCACGCGCTTTCAACTCCGGATCATCATAGGACGCGCAGGATTCGCCGTAGCCACCATCGGGATTCTGCACCGCCCGGAGCCAGTCGACCGCCCGCCGGCATTCCGGTTCCTTGTGCAAGCCCAGCGTCTCCAGGGCCCGCAGCGCCCCGCTCGTTCCGTAGAGGAAATTGACTCCCCACCGCCCATACCAGGGGCCCTCGGGGGCCTGGTCCCGCCGGAGAAATCCCACGGCGCGTTGTATCCTGGGATCGGAAGCGGGCCATTTGAGGCGGCCCAGGTATTCCAAAACGCGGGCCGTCAAATCCCCGGTGGAGGGGTCGATCATGGCATTGTGATCGGCAAAGGGAACGCGAGTCAGAAAGGTGGATCCATTGTCGCGGTCGAACGCCCCCCACCCGCCGTCGCGGTTCTGCATACTGAGCGTCCAGGCAGTGCCGCGGCGCAAGGCTTGTTCCAGGCGGGCGGGGTCCGGGTAGGCGACGCGCTGAAGCGCCATCAGGACAAAGGCCGTGTCATCCACATCCGGATAAAAGTCATTGCGAAATTCAAATGCCCATCCACCCGGGTCGACACCGGGATTGTTGACTTGCCAATCGCCGCCTCCCAACACCTGGCGGTCGAGCAGCCAACTGGCGGCTTTGACCAAGGCGGGGTGGTCGGGCGGCAATCCTGCTTCTTGCAAGGAAAACATGGTCACTGCGGTATCCCAGACCGGAGATACACACGGTTGAATACGCAGAGTATCGCCTTCTTCAATTTCAAACTGCGCAAGATGCCCGATTTCTCGTGCCGTGACGGGGTCATCGGCGGAGTAGCCCAAGGCCCGCAAGGCAAATACTGAGTTGACCATGGCGGGGTAGATCGCGCCCAGCCCTTCGGTGCGCTCCAGGTGCTCGAAAAGCCATTGCCGGGCGCGGCGGACAGCCCGCTTGCGGAAGGGCTTCCAGGGAAGTTTCTCGTGCCATTTGAAGATCTGGTCCAGCAGCAGAAAGAAATTATGCCAGCTCAGGAGGCGACGGTCCCATTCGAAAGCGGGGATGCGCCCGGAAGCGTCGCGGAAGAGTTCCTCTACCCCGGCCTTCGCGGGCAAATCCCAATGCGGCCGGTATGCGTAAACGAGCATCAAAGGCACAACGATGGCGCGCGTCCAGGATGACATCGAGTAAATATTTAGAAAGAACCAAGACGGAATAAGAATTAGTTCTGGGGGTATCGCCGGCACGTAAGACCAGGGCAGCACTCCCCCTAAGGCCAAATAGAGTCGCGTGTAGGAATTGGTCGCCTCCACTCCGCCTAACTCGTGAATCTGGCACCGAGCGCGCGCCATGTGGGGGGAAGCAGGGGAGTCCCCAGCAAGTTTGAGGGCGACGTACGCCTTAACCGTGGCGTTGAGCTCCGAAGGGCCGCCGGCGTAAATATTCCATCCCCCATCGGGGAGCTGGCGGCGGCGAATATAGTTAGCCAGCTTGACGCACCGGCGGCCATCCAATTTTCCCAAAACGTAAAGGTAGAAGATGTAATCCGATTCCAGGGTTGTGTCGGCTTCGAGTTCCCCCACCCAGTATCCTTCTGGGGTCTGCAAGGAGAGTAGGTGATCAACGGCTCGCTGGATGACCTCGGGAAGGTTTTCGTCGAAGCGGACTTCAGCGTATGTGAGCCTCTGCGTTCCCCGTCGCATCTCCGATTCGGCCTGGTGTCGTCTTTTCATGAAGTGCTCAGATTCTCCCTGTGAGTGAATTTAAGCTTGTCAGTTCCGCTGGCGGAGCGAATAGGACGGCCTCCCGCGTCCAGGCTACTTCTCCTTGGATGCAGGTGAAACCGCATCTGACCACTTTTTCTGCTGGAAAATCCGGTGTAAAAGCTCGGGCGGCAATTCCCCAATTTCTTCCATCGTCGAGCCACCGAGGCTCGACGTCGGCAGCGGGCAAGCGTTTTCCTACAGCGGTCATGGCCACTCTCTTGTTTGTACTCGCTGGAGGTTCTCCTCAAGCCCCGCCCAAGCCGACCTGGGCTGGAAGAGACCTTACAGGAAAATGAAACCAAGGACAGTTTACCGTCTGCGAACAAATATTTCAAGCTTCTTTGCCGCAAGTCAATTTCCCTCAGGCCTTTGCCGCCCTAACCAGATCGTAGCATCGCAGGGTACATGCAGGAGAGACGGAAAAGGCTGGGGCACATAACGGCCTGAAACACCATTAGGCTAAATGGCCAAGGCTGCCGCTCTCGGCGGGCGTAAGATAATGAAAGGCTGGAAGGTATCCTCCTACGACGCCAAGGCGGCTTGGAGCATCGCCCGTGTGTAGCCCACGTTGTAGGTATAACCGATGTAAGACCCCCCGCCCGGGTAATAGGACTTCATGCCGGCGACTTCGCGGTCGGCATCGAGCCCGCGAGGATGCTCCGGGTAGATTAAGCGGGGGTACTTCTGCCGGGTCAACTCCTTCATTACCGCGAACATATCCACCTGGCCCTCGTCCAAGAAAACTTCCGTGTATCTCTCGCGTGGCGTCTGTACGCGGACGTTGCGGAAGTGCACGTGATTGATGCGGTCGCGGCTTCCGAAATAGCGGCACACTTCCACCGGATCTTCCCCCAATTCCCGTGTTACCCCGCAGTCAAATGTGATCCCATTCGACTTGCTGGGAACGATCTCAATGAGATGCTTCCAGCCCTCCAGGTTTCCCATGATTTGTTCTGACCCGCGGCTGAGGGGGGCCGGCGGATCGTTGGGATGCAAAGCCAGCCGGACTCCCGACTGCTCCGCCACCGGCACAATTGCTTTCAGGAAGTAGGTGATGTTTTTCCACATTTCTTCCAGGTTGTGAGCGCCCTCGTCCGGAAGTGGCGGCAGATCCTTAACCCGGTTGTAATCAAACGCCGTCATCCCCGCGCCCGCCCGGCCCGGTTCCGCATAGTAACCCTCCACCAACCGGTGGGCATAGAAGTTATACTCCACCACGGGGACTCCCGCCGCCCCCGCCGCCCGGACGGACTGCTGAACCTTTTGAATTTCTGCGTCGCGGCCCGGCCTCCCATAGAGCGTGTTGGGGAATCCCGAGATCATCATGTTACCCAAGGTCAGGCCGCCTGATTTGAGGTGGTCTACAAGGGCGCGGATTTGACCCTCTTCCCACGGGATCTCCGGACCTCCCATGGCCACGTGGTTTACTCCCAGTTGCTTCACCCGGCGCATGCCCGTTTCATCCATATGGCCTGCGGCGAGCTGCCCGTTGATTTCCAGGCAGATCTTGGGTGTTTCAGGGCCCTCTTGCTGCAATACAGGTAATCCTGCCCCGCGCGGCGACGGGCTCAACAAGGCCGCCGCGCCTACTGTCTTCAGCATGCTTCTGCGGGATACACGGGAGTTCATGTTTCCTTCCTTTGCCCGGCCATGGATTAGATCAGTGCGATCGCCGATAGCAGACGAGGATGTTCGGGTGCATCGGGGAGATTCTACAACTTCTTCCAAGCTTAAAGTAAGCCAATGACAAACAGACTTCGCGGTCACGGAGGAACGGGCGCCAAAACGTTGATGTGCAGTTAATCCAGAAGCGTGTATTGCGGACCTGTTTCTTAGGTCCACGGATTTTCCTTATCAACCGGGGACGAGCCGCGGACCTAAAAAACAGGTCCGCGCTACCCCTGCTGAATTCAAACGAATTACGCGTCGAGTTTCTGCAGAGCAGGGCTGCGGATACTATCGGCAAGCTACTGAGGATGAAGTATTGCGCTCCGACTCGGCCCCAGGAGCACGGGTCCAAGGGCCGAGCGAAGGTTGATGGCGCTAGAAGTTGAATTTCATACCCAGCTCGACGTTGCGAGGACGCCAAGCACTGGCAACCTCGCCATTGCCCACCTGGGTGCAGGGCTGTCCGAAAGATATAGACCCCGCGCACGACGCACTGATGGTTTTCCACTGAGGATGGTTGAAGGTGTTGAAAGTGTCAAGGCGGAACTGGAGGATGGAGCTTTCCTTCCCGAACCATGGCAGCTTAAAGTCCTTGTGCAAAGCCAAGTCAAAGTTGTTGCGGCCGGGGCCCGTCAGGGCGTTACGACCCATGTAACCGAACATACCAGGTTCACCATTGGCCGCGAGCTGGCTGGCCTCGGGTTGGGTGACCACGCTGGGATTAAACCAGGTCGGAACCGGGCCGAACTGAGGATCGTTAACCGTGCCCTTTTGGATCTTTAGCGCTCCCACGGTATTGCAGCGGACAGAGGTTCCGATTCCGGTGGCGAACCCGTTGACGCCGCAATCGAACTCCACCGGCTCGCCGGAATAGAAGCTGGTGATGCCGCTAATCTGCCATCCTCCCAGCGCCTGCCTTGCTACGGCGTAGGAGGAGGTCTTGAAGAACGGCTCGTTATAGGTGTAATTCAACACCATGACTTGGCTGCGGTTGAGGTCGGAGGTTGCTTTCCAGCGGCTCAGATCGGAGTTGGCATCCACAAGGCCGGCTGTGGTGGAGGAGCCGGCATAATTGGAATTTTGCGCGAAACCGATATTGGTGGCATTGTCGATCATGTGCGACCAGGTGTACGCGGCCTGGAATGTCAGGCCGTATCCCGTAGTATGCCGGAAATTAGCCTGGAGCGCGTTGTAGTTGGAGACAGCGGTGTTCTGCTTTTGGATGATTGTCCCAAACCCTGAATAGGGATTGAAGAAAATTCCCGGCTGCTGGGTGTTCTCCAGGACCCGCTGCACATCGCAGTTGCCGGACGCATCGCACATTGGCGTGGTGTTTGCCGGGTTAAGTTTATCGGTCCCCGCGAAGCCTGCCAGGGCAGGAGCGTTTACCGTGGTAACCCCGACGGGAATCTGGTTCATGTTCCGGGACGTGCCCAAGTGGCGGGCCAGGGTCCCAACGTATCCTACAGTCAGGATATTGTTGGCGCCGAATTGGCGCTCGACGTTGAAATTGAACTGCTGGCTGCTGGGCGGCTTAATGTAAAGGGGAAGGGAGAAAATGTTCGCCGGGCCATACGCACCCGGCAGGACGTTCGAGTAGCCAACAACATTGTATCCGGTAGGAGCCAGGGTGAAGGGGGCGTTACCTTCCTCTCCTTCAATGTTCGCTTCGTTGCCGTTCCCCGGCTCGAAGTAAAGGCCGTAGCCGCCCCGGAGGGAGGTTTTGCCCGATCCGGTGGGGTCGAAAGCAAAGCCGAAGCGCGGTCCAACCGAGCCGTGGTAGGGATAGTAGCAGCCTGTGGGAATCCCACCTTTGCCGCAATTTTCCAACCCATTTCCGAATGCGGTGAAACTGTTGACCTGCCCGGTGGATGGGTTCGAGACCAGGATGGGGCTTCCGGTGACGGGAGAGAACTGGATCGACTGTTCCAGCGCCGGATTGTACTGAGAGGGGATGAAGGTGGAGTCGAAATCCTGCGGCCGGGAAATATCGTGCCAGGGAACGAACCAGTAATAGCGCACCCCGAGGTTCAGGGTCAACCGGCGAGTGACCTTGAAATCGTCCTGGAAGTAGGGCTCGAAGTCGGTGCGCCGGAAATGGCCATAGCCGTAACCGCCCGCGGGCTGGCTATTGAAGTTCAGCGTTCCCTCCTCATAGGATCCGATATTGCCCAGGTACATGTCTGCCAGGGCGTTTCCCGACGAGATCGGCGTCCCCGGGTAGAAGGAGTAGAAGCCCTGTGTGTCGAAACCAAACTGCTCGTTTTTCTGGTACTTTTCTAAATAGAATCCCACCTTGATGGTGTGCCTGCCTCGTGTGTAAGCCAGGTTGTCCTTGTAAGTTGTGATGGGGTTCGTGTTGTACTTCCCCACGTAGTTGCCCAGGTCTTCCTCGTAGCATCCGGCCGTGCCTCCGCAGATGGATACCGAAGGCAACTCGGGATTGGTGGCGTTGGCGGGGAAGAAGTTCGCCCCCGTCCAACTGGAAGGCTTGTCGATAGAATGCGCGGGGCTGGAGGGACCGGAATGGTCGGTGATGACGTGAGGGTCATCGGAGAAGGCCATGATGAACTCGTTCATGAGGTTGGGCTTGAAGCTATGCGTCATGTGCAGTACGGCCGCGCGCGCGGGGACATTAAAATTGGTCACGCCCGAATCGTAGTTGGAGCCTGACCACAGCGGCGGGGCGACGGTCTGGTCCCACCCGTCATTGGTGAAGCGAACGAAAACCGTCGTCTTGTCGCTGATGTTCTGGTCGACGCGAATCTGTTGTTCGCTGAAGTTCGTGGGTAGGCTCGAGGCCGCCCGGTAACCGTCGATGCCGTTGTTCGGTAGCGGAATAAATCCATTGAGCAAGGCGGCAGCGTTGGGGTTGATGGAAGAAATTGTATCCGTCGGCACACCGTTCACCTTCGGCAAAACGCACCCTTGGCTGATGACGATGGCATTGGCGTTGGGCGAGCCGGGATCACTCGGTCCCAGCGCCCCGGGTCCATCGCACTCACTGAAGTCGCCTTGGCGCATGCGTACCGTGGGGACGTTAGCGCTGATCACGCTGCCTTCACGATAACGGGCCCACTCCTGCGACCAAAAGAAAAAAGTCTTACTCTTGCTGGTGTTGTAAACGCCCGGGATGTAGAACGGTCCACCGAATGTATAGCCGAAGATGTTCCACTTCAGCGGAGTTTTCGGGGCATTGCCGCCCGGAGGAGCGATGGTTTGATTGATGAACCAGTCGTTGGCGTCCATCACGTCGTTGCGCACGTACTCGTAGGCACTGCCGTGGAAATCCTTGGTGCCGCCTTTGGTGGCAATTTCGATGACGGCGCCGGAGTGCTGGCCGACATCCGCGCCGTAATTGGACGTGCTGACGCGAAACTCCGCGATGGATTCGAGTGCCGGGGTAGTGTCACCCCCATTGCCGCCCGATCCTTCGTCTGAGTTGTTGCCGCCGTCGATTTCCAGGTTGCTGTACTCGGCGCGGTTCCCGTTGAAGGCGATGGTGGGTTCCGCACCTCCGTGACCCAGGTGCGTGGTGTCGTTACCGTTGTCTTCCACCGCCCCGGGCACCAGCGTCTCCAGTGACAAGGCGTTCGCCCCGTTGAGGTTCAAGTTCTCAATCTGGTGCGAAGTCACGACGTCGGAAACCGTGGCATTCTCGGTTTCGACCTTGGAGATATTTCCACTGACGGTGACTTCCTGTGTTATCTGGCCGACGGGGAGTTGCAGGTTGACGCGAAGGGTCTGGCCGACTTCCAGGACAATTCCGGAGCGCACAAGCTTCTGAAATCCCCCGGCCTCCGCCGTCACCACGTAGTTGCCAATGGGAATTCCGGTCACAGTGTATTCGCCGGACGAATTACTGGACAGATTGCGGGTGAAACCCTTGTCCGGATTGGCGACCACAACTTTTGCATTCGGGATAACGGCGCCCGAAGTGTCCGTTACCGTCCCCACGATGTTCGCCGAGTCCTGCGCCCATATTACCGCGCTGAACAGAAAGAGGGATACGAAAACCCATGAGATTATTCGGCTCATTACACAAACCTCCCAACAAAATTCCCAAGACGCCATCCGACGGAAGGAGGGGAAGAGGGGCATTCCTGTCATGGGATTCCCTCTCACATGCCAGGTTGATAGTGGCGATATGCCCCGCGGCCGGAACTCCCGGCCGGCATGATCAGGGCGGCCCGCAGAACTGATCCAAGACCATGGGAAAAGACCTTATGCATATCCACATTAAGCACGATCTCCTTGGGTAAAAAAAACCGCGGAAGCTTTGATCAAAGTGGAAGGATGTTGAGCATCCTGGCTCTGCATAGATGTTGTCAAATGGACGGACTGGGCACTGCCTTCAATGCCAAACGCAACTAAACCCTGTTTAAGTTTTTAACGGGCCCAATCGTAGGGCGCTGCACTTTTGTTGTCAAGGATAAATAACTTATCCATCCAAATAACTGTTACCAAGGTAAGCCGCTGGTTTAACCGGTGCGACTCGAAGAGGTTTGACCGTTGCCCTGGTCCCCGCTAGCCCGGACTTCTCACCACGGTTGGACGCAGCCGGAAGGGCGGGGCTAAACAGGCTGCGGAAAAACCCGCCAATGCTGTCATCCTGAGCGAAGCGAAGGATCTCGCTCTGAACATTTTCAAGGCAATGCGAGATTCTTAGTCGCCGCTGCTCCTCAGAATGACAGCGCATTCGAGTTTTTCCGCAGCCTGTAAAGCCCTTCCCTTCCTGGACTCGTGGTGAGAAATCCAGGCTAGGGGAACACCGTGAGTAGCCGTAGGTGAAACCTACGGTCCCGGTGCCGAACGAAAACCTCTCGGCCTCTTCAGGGCCGCCAAAATGGGTAGCGACGCGATCCGTGGGCGGCAAGCATAAGAAGCGTGCCCTTGCCCACGGCTACTCAATGTCAACCCCTCCGGGGTTCCGATGGCGGCCGGGATGAAAACAAATCGAACGATAGAGGGAACCGCCTTGGAGGCGGCCACACTCATCAAGCCGCCCGCTTTGCGGGGGGTGTCTGACTTTAATTGTTTAGATCGGTCAAGCCCGCTCTGGGCCAAAAAACCCAAAGGCCGAGCGAAGCTTCCAACGCCTTGACGGGCGATGTGCGCACTGGCCAGCTGTTTTGATTGTTTTGAGCTCAGTTCTGAACGTTTTGCTGAAATCAGCAACCTCCCCGCAGGCCTCACTTTCCCGTGTAGGTAATCCGCCAGATGGACTCCGAGCCGTCGTCAGTCACCAGCAGCGAGCCATCGGGCGCAACGGTGACGCCCACCGGGCGCCCCCAAACGTGTCCATTGTCCACTACAAAGCCCGTCATGAAATCCTCGTATTCCCCGCTGGCGTGCCCCGTCTGATGCAGCGGCACCCGAATCAGCTCATAACCTACGCGCACCGATCGATTCCACGAGCCATGTTCACAGGCAAAAATGTCGCCCTGATATTCCGCCGGGAATTGTTTGCCATCATAAAAAGTCATCTCCAGTGAGGCATTGTGGGGATGAAGGATCACATCGGGAGTGATGACTTTGTCCTTCAGTTCGGGATGCGTGCCTTCGTGTCGCGGGTCCTGGTGGCCACCCATATACCACCACGGCCAGCCGTAGAAGCCGCCATCCTGTACATGGGTGATGTAGTCCGGAACCAGATTGTCTCCCAGGGCGTCGCGTTCGTTCACCGAACACCACAACTCACCCGTCTGCGAATTGATCGCCATCCCCACACAATTCCGGATGCCGTAGGCGTAAACGCGCATCGCTGAACCGTCCGGATTGAACTCGAGAACATCCGCGCGATTCTTCTCTCCCGGCGTCGTATCGGGATCATCCACATTCGAGGCCGAACCCACGGAAACGAACATTTTCTTGCCATCGGGCGTGAACTGAAGGTCGCGCGTTATGTGGCCGCGATTGGAGGAGGGCAGGTCGGCAAGATGTTCGGCTGGGCCGCGCGCTTTCAAATCTCCGTTCTGATAAGGGAAGCGCACCACCGAGTCAGTGTTGCCAATATAGATCCATTGCGGGTCGGGCCCCGGCGGATAGAAGTTGATGCCAAAAGGCTGATTCAAACCGGAGACGAAAATCTCCCCCTGCCCCGGCTTCCCGTCAGCGGTGATTCCCCGATAGACGCGAATGTCGCCCGGTTCGCTTTCCGCGACGAAAAAATCGCCATTGGGGGCGGTGCGGATCAGGCGGGGATTATTGAGTCCGGTCACGTATCGCTCCACTTTAAAGCCGGGAAGAACCTGCGGCCACGCGTTCTGCGGGCGCGGCACGACTTTAGGGCCATTGCCGGCCGACGACGTGGCGAAGGGAGCGGGCAGGTCACTTAAGGTGATCTTGCGAACCGTGCCGGGCTTCTCGAAACGATAGTCGGTAAAGGGGGGCTGGGGCGGAGGTGCGCTCACTCCCGCCGCGGCGGTTTCGCCGGGTGTGGTGCGTACACGGGGGGAGCCGGGTTTGGCGCCGCCCAGGACTCGGATAAAACTGACGATCTGCCATCGCTCCTGCGATGATAGGTCCTTCCATGACGGCATGCCGTTCTTCACATCGCCCTGGGTGATATACCAGAAGAGTTCGCCGTCACTGGCGGACTGCGCCCCACCACGGGCCAGTGCCGGGACGTTTCCCGTGCCTTCCCCGTTTTCTCCGTGACAGTTCGCGCAGCGGACATGATAGGCCGATTGGGCGGAGTCGGCCGGCTGACCCGCATACGGATTCATCACTGCCTTGGCCGAGGCCGGCGCGTTGTGAAAACTCGGATTCTGAGCCAGCAACGCCGGAATCAGGAAAAGAGATATCACCGCGCACATTGCGAGCGAAACCGCAGAAATGGGTGTGGTAGATTTCAAGATGGTATTAACCTCCTACCTGGAATTTCCAATATCGACTTCCAGTCCGAAAGATACCATGTGCATGACCGTCCGTGAACGCAATTCTGAGCCGGTTTGCAGCGCTGGGTACTTGAACTAGACGCGGAAGGGGCAAGTCTTACCCATCCTGCCCCTGGGAGCGTCCGTGTCTTGCCAATGAGAGCACGCCACTGCCGACCCACTTGACAATTTCATTCCCCGTCTCTAAGGTGATGCCTGATTTCAAATTTGCGGCGTAACGGCCTGCTGGGTATTCCTTGTTGAGGGGTTCTAACCATGCCCAATGAAAAAGCGCACGGTGCCAAACACACAACCAAAGAAGTTCTCGATAGGGGTGCAAGCGCCGCGGCCCTCGCGGGAATAAGTTTCATTACGCAGCCACAGAAGGTTTTTGGCGCCAATGACCGGGTGCGTGTGGGCATCTGCGGCCTGCGCGGGCAGGGCTTCTTTCATGCGGAAAACTACGCCATGATACCCAACGTGGAAATTGCCGCCTTCTGCGACCCCGACGCGAATATTCTGAGCGGGCGATTGGCGGACCTTGCGCTTATGGCGTTGCCGCAACCCAAGACTTACACCGACGTCCGCAAGCTGCTCGAAGACAAATCCATCGATTGCGTCTCCATCGCCACGCCCAATCACTGGCACGCGCTGATCGGAATCTGGGCTTGTCAGGCCGGAAAAGATGTCTACGTCGAAAAACCCGGATCGCACAATTGGTGGGATGGCCACCAACTGGTGCGCGCCGCTCACAAATATGACCGGATGGTTCAGCACGGCGTCAACATGCGCGCGAGCGATTGCATTCGCGAAGCGGTTCAGCAGCTTCGGAACGGTGTAATCGGCGATGTCTACATGTCGCGCGGCCTCTGTTACAACTGGCGCGACACGATCGGTCACACTCCCGTCGAACCGGTTCCCGCGGGTGTGGATTACGATCTGTGGATGGGCCCCGCGCCGGTCAAGCCTTTCACGCGGAATCGTTTCCACTACAATTGGCATTGGCAGTGGGATTACGGCAACGGCGACATCGGCAACCAGGGCATCCACGAGCTTGATGTGGCGCGCTGGGGACTGGGTGTGGGCTTTCCCAACCGGGTTTCGGCCATGGGCGGCCACTTCATGTTTCACGACGACCAGGAGACCCCCAACACCCTCACCTGCGTCTGGGAGTTTGACCAACCCGATGGCAAACGCAAGCTCATGGAATTTGAGGTCCGCCATTGGATGACCAACCATGAAGCGGACATCCGCACGCCTGGCTTCGGCATTGAGCTCCCAGGTTTCCTTGGTCCCCCTCGGCATGGGGCACCCAGACGACTGTTTTCCAAGGGGATGGTGGGCGACATTTTTTACGGCTCCAAAGGCTACATGGCCACGACCGACTCCGGGCCCTCTCAAACCTACCGCACCTGGCTCGGCGAAGGACAGGAATACGGCCCCACGGCCACGCACGAAGGGGGAAACTCCTGGGCCAATTTCATCGACTGCGTGCGCAGCCGCAAGAGGGAAGATCTGCTCGTGCCCATCGATGAAGGGCACATTTCCTGTACGCTCGTTCACTTGGCGAATGCATCCTATCGGCTGGGCCGGAGCCTTCGCTTCGACCCCGCCACCGAGCAGGTTATTGGCGACGAGGAAGCCAATAAGCTGTTGCGAGGCGCCTATCGGGAGCCCTTTGTGGTCCGCGAAGAGGTTTAGGTACTTACTTGAGCCGTTGTATCTCCGCCGAAGCTTAAGGAAAGCGAGTTTTGTCAGGCGGCGAGCAGGGGCTGGGCAATCTCGCCAATGGCTGTGCCGGCGCATCGGGAAGCGCGCACGATAGGGCCCTTTCCATAGTCCGTGGAAGCACCTTGCCTGGCAAAGTCGATTGACAATTGCATGCGGCCGCAGTCACATGTATCTTGTCGGTTGGGCGACCTCGATAACGGAAATTCTGGAACGCAGGAGGAAACACCATGATCGATAGGCTGCATCGCCGGGGGTTCCTGCAAGTCGCCGGGGCCGCCGCGGGTTCAATGTGCGTAAACCTAAGGGGGGCATCTGGCCCGGTGGAAGGAGATGCCTCAGCCCACCCCCGGTTTCTTACAGGTTGCTGTGCATACTCCTACGGAGACTATTTGAAGTCCGGCAAGATGACCATGGAGGACTTTATCCGCAAGGCCGTGGAACTTGAGATTGACGCCGTGGACATCACCACGTATTGGTTGAAGTCCACAGAGCCCGACTACCTATTGAGTTTGCGCCATCTCGCTTTCAAGTTGGGCGTTCTCTTTTCGGGAATCGCCATTCGCAACTCCCTTTGCTATGCCGATGCCGACAAGCGTACGCAGCAGGTGGAGGAAATCAAGAAATGGGTGGATGCCACCGAGACTTTGGGCACCTCCCAAATCCGCGTTTTCGGCGGCAAGATTCCGAATGGCGCCACGGATGCCCAAGGCATCGATTGGGTCGTGGAAACACTGAAGCCGGCGTGTGACTATGCGGCGAAGAAAGGCGTGACCCTGGCCATTGAAACCCATCACGAAATCACCGAGAAAGCCGCCAATGTGGTGGAGATCCTCCGCCGAGTCGATTCACCCTACGCTGCCGTCACTCTGGATGTCAGCAACTGGTTGGAAGAACCTTACGGTCAGATTGAGACCTTGGTGCCTTACGCGACCAACACCCACATCCGCGATTTTTATGGACCTCCGCCCCGCCCGCTTGACCTCGACCGGGTCTGGCAAATATTTGCGAAGGCCGGCTACAAGGGTTTCATGACCGTGGAATATGAAAACAAAGAGGACCAGATGACCGGCGTCCCGAAGCTTGTGGAGCAGGTTAAGGCGCTCTGCAAAAAGTATTCGAGCGTTTGATTCTATAGAAGCCCTTTCCGGCGAGCGCCGGATTCTCGCGCCCCTGGCGTCAAAGGAGGCCCCATGAAGACCGCGTTCGACCGTCGAGGTTTCTTGCAGGCTGCCGGCTTCGCGGCGGCGAGTTCGCTGGTGGCCGATATTCGAGCCGGCGCCAGGCCGGCAGAGGAAACGGCCCGGCCGCGCCTCCTGACCGGGTGCTGTGCGTACTCCTATGGGAAATACCTGGAAGCCGGCCAAATGACGATGGAGGATTTTATCCTCAAGGCCGTGGAACTCGAGGTGGTGGGCGTTGACATGACGGCCTACTGGTTGAAATCCAAGGAACCGGCTTATCTCCATAACCTGCGCCATCTCGCCTTCAAGCACGGGATTCTTTTCTCCGGAGCCGCCTGCGGAACTGAGATGTGCGAGCCTGACGCCGGCAAGCGCGCCGCCCTGGTCACGGAAATTGGGCAATGGGTCGATGTCGCCGAACTGCTGGGCGTTTCCCACTTGCGCGTTTTCGGGGGCGAACTTCCTCCCGGCGCTACGGTGGCACAAGGGAAGGACTGGGTTGTCGAGGTCATGAAGCCGGCTTGCGATTACGCCGCCCAAAAAGGCGTGACCCTGGGCATTGAGAGTCACCACGGAATCACCTCGATGGCTGCTGACATAATCGAAATTCTCCACCGCGTTGACTCACCGTATGCCCGCTGCAATCTCGATATCACCCACTTCCCCAATGACCCCTACGCGCAGATCGAGGCCCTCATCCCTTACGCCACCATGACCCATATCCGCGATCACTTCGACGAGCCCCACCCGGACCCGATCGACCTCGAACGCGTATGGCAGATGTTCGTAAAGGGCGGTTACCAGGGTTTCATGGCGGCCGAGTACGAATCAAAGGAAGACCCCGCGACGGGTGTTCCTAAACTTCTCGCGAAGATCAAGGTGCTCTGTAAGAAGTATTCGAGTGTCTGAAGCCGTAGAGGGGTAGCGCCTCAGTTTGCTGTAGCGGCGGTCTCTGACCGCCGGAATCTATTGAATCGAAAACCGGCGGTCAGAGACCGCCGCTACAACGATCCTAGCTAATACACTACCAACAAGAAGCTGGCTCGGGCTTTACAGAGACCGCCGGAGAAGACGGTGGCGGCGCCTGTCTAACCTGGATTTCTCACCGCGGGTCTGGAAGGGCGGGGCTAAGCAGGCTGCGGAAAAACTAGCCTCGGTGTACAACCACCCCGGCGCTCGGCGCGCCACCCCTCCTGAATCAGGAGGGGAGTTGTTGAAAAC